>Ga0334722_10000334_pt1 | contig 71668 bp, 80 predicted proteins | sample C3_bottom_MG_FD_207210 | JGI IMG/M metagenome (GOLD analysis project Ga0334722, IMG submission 207210) | Sediment microbial communities from Yellowstone Lake, YNP, Wyoming, USA - C3_bottom | ecosystem: Environmental > Aquatic > Freshwater > Lake > Sediment | place: USA: Wyoming | collected...
TCAAGCCTCTATATAGATACACCGCGATCCAGACCTCGAGAGCCCCGAGCGCCGCGAGAACTAGGTAAATAACATCCACGGCACCACGAAATTCTAATTATAAAAGTTCCCCCGCAAAGACCTCAAGAGCCCGAAGGCGGCCTGTCCCAGCCGCTGCAGAGGCCCATATCGCCGTCGTATATCACGCGGCCCTCGGCGTAGCGGAATCTGTGGACCTCCAGACCTCCGCCCGATTTTATAAACTGGGCGAATTCGCGGGAGAACGACGGGTCTGTGGCCCAATTGGGCGCGAAACATTCGGCGTCCGGCCTCATGACCAACACGACGACCTTGGCCCTATGTCCGGCGCCCATCAGCGACCTCAGAAGCCTCAGATGTTCGGCCCCCCTCTTGGTCGGGGCGTCGGGGAACAGGGCCGCGCCGTCGACCACCAAGGTACATCCCTTGACCTCGATATAAGTATCTCCGGAGAGGAAGTCGAGCCTACGGCCGCCTACCTTTACCTCCCTCCTGGCTTCGCCGAGAAATAGAGAGGCCACGTCGCTGTGTATTCTGCTGTCGGCCACGACCCAGACGCCGTTGGGGGCCTCTATCGCCGTGATCGAGCAGTCGGTCCTCACGCCGCGCGTGGGTCTCACGACAGCTCTGGCGCCACGCCTTACCAGCTCGGGCAACCTCCCGGGGTCGTGTAGATGGCAGCTCCTGACCTGCCCGCCGTCGACGACCCTGACGAGGAACCTGTTAGGTCTGTCTAATATCTCCACGAGCCTCAGCGGGCCCTCGAATCGATACACGACGTCGCCCACGGCAGGCGCCATGGGTAGATAGAACCTTTATATACTCTTAACCTCCCGCCCCCCATGTCAAACGTCGAGGTGAAGGAGGTGGGCGAGGTGAGAGGCTTCAGCGTGCTGAAGGAGGTACCCAACCGGTCGGTCTTGGCTCGAGACCTGAAGCCGGGCACGGTCTTGGTGTTTCACGGCAAGCAGGGGGCGAATATGTTGGTCGAGATCTTCACGCCGGATCCCAACGGCGACAAGGTCCTCAACGGCGGCAAGATGGCCGTCTACAGATTCGCCGGCTCTTCCGACAAGGTGGACAACGCGTACGCGGCCATATTGTTCTGGGCTTTGAGCAACGGCGCATCTCCGGGGTCGCCTACTCGGGAGGTCTACCTCAAGGTCGACAAAAGCCAGACCCCGCCGGAGGTCGAGGTAGAGGTCCAAGTGCCTATTTAGGCCTCAGAGAGGCCCCTATACTTTTTAGGAGAGCCACGAAGAAGTAGAGCCCCCTCCTAGCGTCTTCGTCAAGCATCAAGGCGTTTAGGGCATCCAAGAAGCCCGGGGCCTGCGCCTTGCGGCTTTCGGCCAGCGCCGAGTCCAGCGCATGTGCGATTCTCATCGACGCAAGCCCGTCCAGCATCTTCGGCGCTTCGTTCAACAGATAGAAAGTTCCAGCGGTCATATAGGCACGTGTGGCCTCGCCCAGAGCCTCTGGCTCCGCAAGGCCTGACGCCAAGTTCAATAGGCCGGATCTGTCGAGAGCCCCCAGTAGGGAGACCGCCTTGGCTACAGCATCGGCGTTTCTGGCCAGCGCCTCCAGGACCGCGGAGATTCTGTCGAGATTAATGAGCGCCGCGACCGTGCCGGTGCTCAGAAGGCTCTTGGCCCCTTCGCCGAGGACCTCGCCGTCCAACAGATCCCTAAGCGTGTCCAGAAGCCCCATCTCGTCTGCCTTGACCAAAATCTCGGCGAATTTGGCCAGAGCCCGCGCCGACTCGGGCCTCAACGCCCTAGAGAGGCTCTCCGCGACGGCTAGATCCGCCTCAGACATAGATCCTCGCCAGCTTGGCGGGCTCCGTCGCGTCGAAATACGCCTCGAATATCGGGTTCCAGAGCTCAGGATATCTCACCATGTCCCAGTAGGTCGCCGCGAAGAGCATTTTGGCCATATGCGAGAAGCGCGACGGCGGTAGCTTCACGACGGGGTTTCTGTAGTCGCTTATGACGAAGGTCCCCAGGCCGTAGCCCAGATCGAACGGGCAGTTCGTGCGCCCGTTGTTGCGGGCGTCCTCTCCCTGTAGCCTCTTGGCCACCACCTCCGCCTGCAGGTGCGCGGTCACTCCAGTCTTGGCGACGGGAACCGCCGAGGCGTCGCCTATGACGAAGGCGTCGTCGAAGCCCTTTATGTTGTTGGTGTACTTATCCGCCTGTATGAACCTATCGGTGGTGAGCACGTCCTCGGGCGAGATCTTCACGTCGATGCCCACGTGCGGAGGTATGACGACCAACGCGTCGTACTTGAGCTCCTCCCCCTCCATGGACACAGCGACCTTTCTATCGTCCTCTATTCTGTCCAGCGTGAAGAACGTGATGTACTCAACGCCCCGCTCCTTTAGAAGCGGCTCGACGATCTCGTTCATGGGCTCTGCCGGATACGGGCGCGGGTACGGCACAGCGAACACGACCCTCACCCTATCCCTAAGGCCCCGCGACCTGAAGAACTCCTCCGCCAGGAAGACTCCCTCGAGCGGCGAAGGCGGACATCTGTAGGGATCTCCGCCGACCACTACGGCGAACGTGCCCTGTTTGAGCGAGTTGATGGACTTCCAGACCCTCTCGGCGTTTTCGACGGTCGAGTGGTAATCGCCGTACTTCTCCACGGCCTTCTCGTGGCCGCCGATCTGTCCGTACGTGGGCCGCGAGCCCGTGGCTATCACCAAGTAGTCGTAGTCCAACGTCTTCCCGCTCTCGAGGACCACCTTCCTGTTGTTTAGATCCACCGACTGGGCGCCCGACTGTATGAAGTTGATGCCGGGCTTGAGGAGCGACCCTATCTCGCGCCTCATGGGCCTTCTGGACCCCCTAAACGCCACATAGAGCAACCAGGGCCAGTAATAATGGTAGGGGCTTCTATCGACTACAGTAACCTCGAAATCCTCAAGAGGGAGGTTGTTAGCCAGTATGGCGCCGCCGGCCCCTCCGCCTATGACGACTATCCGCTTCTTCATTTCTTGGCGGTGACCTTTATCACGGCGACGTAGGTCCCGCCCTCCTCTCTGAGCTCCAGCAACTGGTTGCCGGTCCGTTTAATCCAAGCCTCCACGTCGGGCTTGAAGCCCGGGTCCGTAGCCATGACCTCTATGATGTCGCCGTTTTTGGCGTTTCTATACGCCTTGACGAGCTCCGTGATGGGCCCCGGGCACGCGATCCCTCTGGCGTCCACCTTCAATCTATTCTCGGGCATGGTCGCCCCTTGACATCAGTCCTTATATCAATTATTACATGGAATCGTGTAATAGTACATATATAGAGCTAAGACTACGGCAGCATGGCCGAGAAAGTGTCGATGATAGTATTTTCGGGAACCGACGACAAGCTGATACCGGTCGGCGTAATATCGCAAGCCGCGGCCGCGCTGGGGTATGAGGTCCACGTGTTCTTCACCGGCTGGGCCATGTTCAAGCTGCTGAAGGAGCCGGCGCCGGAGATATGGCCTAAGGAGTTCGAGCCCATGGTCCCGAGGCTCAAGGAAGGCATGGCGAGGATGAAGGCGCCGAGCTGGAAAGACATGCTCAAACAAGCGAAGCAGATGGGGGCCAAGGTATATGTATGCTCCATGATGGCGGAGGCCGCCGGCTTGAAGAAGGAGCATTTCGACTCCACGCTGGTGGACGACATCGTCGGCGTCACTACATTCCTAGAGAATGCCAAGGGAGGACAGATATTGTTCATATAGTAGCAAAGAACTATAAAATTAAATTTATTATTTTACTAAGGACCGCCGACTATGCCAGCAACTTTGGGGTAGGGACGGGCCTCCCAGACCGCCCTCAACCCGCATAGATATCTAGTCAGCCTCTCTACGCCTATGCCGAATCCGGCGGTCTGTAGCGGATAGAGCTCCTTGGCCATCTGCAGAAACCATTGATACTTAGCGGGGTCCTCGCCCGACTCTCTAATCCTCGCGACCAGCCTCTCGGGCTCGTACTCGCGCTCAGCGCCGCTCACAGCCTCCCCGAAGCCCTCGGGATACAGCATATCGAAGTCCCTCAAGACGCCGCGCCTCTCGGGGTCCTCCCTGTCGTAGAAGCCCCTCGCCCCTCTCGGGTAGTCGTACACGAAGAACGGCGAGTCGTGGTGGGCCGACATCACCTTTTCGCACTCCCACATGAGCTCCTCCTTGGGCGGGTTCCTGCAGCCGAGCTTGTTCACGAACTCTATCGCCTCCCTATGTTGATACCGCTTGAACGGCCTCTGGAACTCCTGTAGTTGCCTACCCATCGATTCCAGCTCCCTTCCGTGGACGTCCCTTATGTACTTAACCACATGCGTGATGAGATCCTCGGCTACATCCATCGCGTCCATATACGAGGCCTTGTACATCTCTATGTCGACCTGGTAGAACTCGACCAAATGCCTCCCCGTATATATGCTGTCGTTGGGCTCCAGCCTTATGTTGGGGCTGACGAAGTATATCTTGCCCAGAGACGCCGCCATGTACTGCTTGTAGAGTATCGCAGACGACATGACCTTATACTCGGCGCCGTAGAAGTCTATCGTGGCTTGTTTAGCCCCCCTTATGCCGGGATCGGTCACGGGCCCCACTATGGGGGAAAGCACCTCGACGAAGCCCTTGGAGTCGAGGAACTCCCTTATCGCCCTCAAGGCGGAGGCCTGGACTCTGAAGACTACCTTGTACCTATCCCTGACGGCCCATCGCCAGGAGTACCTCACCCATTCCTCCAGCTGTTTTCTGTAGCTCTCTCTGTCGGCCACCATTTTCTCGAACTCCAGAACCGCAGGGTGAAGGTAGGGCATAGCCGACGATATGGCTATCCATTTAAAACATTACGAGACAACGTATTTCAATAGCCCGGATACTGCGGAATATAAAACCCAGTTATGCCGAATAGAGGTGTACATATGATCTAGCTATCCGTACATGATAGGTATGTATTACTATCCATAGCCTCGTAAATATGGCGATCCATAGACGGGAGGGTGGCGGAAATTACCTGTATGCCTGGCATAGAGCTGATTATATACATATTTTTGCCCGATATAGTCATATATTTTCCCGAGTGTCTATTAATACTGCCCAGCAGGTCGACGAGTGTTGCCGGCCAGAATTGCGGCGTTGCTGAAGGGCCTTACGCTCACGCTCAGAGGATATAGGGAGTTTCTGGAGGAATACCCCGTGGGTGAAATAGCCTTTAGGGCGTTGAAGGGGAAAGACGCCGTATATCCCTTCGGCTTAATAGCGTCGTACGGCTCCGCGGTTCTGGGCTCCAGCATCTACAAGAGGGGCTGCCCCCGCTTCAAGACCTTGGACGCTGTGGTCTTGATGCCGCCGGCCTTCACGCCCAAGAGGCTCGAGAAGGCGGCCGAGCTTCTGAGGGAGCCGAGCTTTATGGACGTCAAGACGGACGCCGTCGTGGGGGGCTTCCAATCCTCTCTGCCGGTGGTCGTGGGCTCCATGGGGTCCACCCATATAGCCAGCAAGACCGCCCTCGAGATAGCCCGGGCGGCCGCGAGGTCGGGCGTCGTCTACGGGATAGGCGAAAACGTGGCGACCGTTAGAGGATATTCCGAACGGCTCACGAGAGGGCACCCCTCGTTCAAGGAGAGGTTGCTTGCATATTTGACTAATATAGACAAGGAGGGCGGCGTCTTCATACAGCAGAGCGTGGAGGATGCCTACGACGAGCTGTGGAATAGAGTCTACAGCGATAAGGACGTCGAGCAGTATCTAGAGGAGGGGAGGATCGGCTTCGAGATAAAGATAGGCCAGGGGGCCAAGCCGGGTCTGGGCGGCGTGATAAAGGTGCCGAAGAGCCAGGCGGAGAGGCTCAGGGCGAAGTACAAATTCGACGACGCGGAGCTGAAGGAGAAATACATAACTAGGTACTCGGTCCCGGGCACCTTCACCGCCGAGATCCTAGCCGGCACCATAAGGTTCATGAAGACGGCGTACCCCAGGGCGAGGATCTGGATAAAGCTAGGCCCGTTTAGGGACGCGCTCGACGTGATAAGAATCGCCGCGGAGGAGGGAGCCGACGCGGTGGTGATAGACGGCAAGGAGGGCGGGACGGGAATGGCGCCCACGGCGGCCATGAAGGATCTCGGATACCCCACCCTAGTGGGGCTCAAGGCGATCAGGAGGGCGCGGGAGGAGGGCCACAAGATATCGTTGCTAATAGCGGGGAGGCTCTACGACGGCGGCCACGTGGTTAAGAGCCTGGCGCTTGGGGCCTCGGGGGCATATATGGCCAGGCCCTTCCTGATAGCGGCGCTGGCCCGCGGCGAGAAGGGAGTGGAGAACTACATGGAGTCGCTTAAGGTAGAGATACAGATGTTGGTCTCGGCGTTGGGCAAATACGATGTGGCGGACGTGGGCCCCGAGGACGTGGCAGCCCTAGATAGAGACGTCGCGGCGATGTTGGACATACCCTATTTGTACAGCTGAGGAGCAGAACTGCGGCACCCAGCCCTCCTCTGGTCGCGTAGGTAGCGGCCGTTGTGGCCGCTAGACGCCCTACCGGCGGCCCCGTCTCCCGAGCCCCCGCCTCGTGTAGCTTAACCCGCGCAGCTTAACCCCAAGCCTCCGCCAGGTTGGCTTCAGGCCTAGCCTAGCTTTTCCAGGTTGTCTATCGCCTCGGCGTAGCCGCTACGCCTTAACTCGTCCAGGTCTCTTTTGTCGTATTTATGGACGATGTCGCCCTTCTTGGGGTCGAAATCCCAGACGGCCACTATGACGTAGTCGCCAGTCTTCAGCCAGAGCCTCTTTCTGTACCGCCCGGGTATTCTGGTCACCCTGACCTCTCCGTCCTGGCAGACGACCTTGACCCTATTGTCGCCGAGCAACTCCAGCACTTTACACAAGACCTCCCCCTCGCTGGGCACCCTAAACTCCGACATGCCCTAGGCCAACCACCTTGCTTATAATTGTTGTTTCGACGCCAGACAGGCCCCGAGGGCCTTCACAATCGACATTATGTAGCCAAGCCCTCTCTGCACGTCGGGGTCCTGAAGGGCCTGGAGGAGGCCGTAGACGCCGACGGGCTTCGACGCGTCGGCGCTCGACACAGCCCTGGACATGCAGGCTATGCCCTCGGTGTTTGAGGCGACCGCGGACGCCGCCCCCGCCAGCTCCATGAGCTTGGCGGCCTTCTCGGCGAAATCCCTGCTGGCTATCAAGTCGCCCGAGAGCGCCCTAGCTACGGCGACGCCCGCCGTCAGGAGCTCGAGCGCGCCCGAGCTCTTCAGCTCCGACAGGAAGACCACGAGGTCCTTGACGGCATCTATGTTCTCGAGGAGGGTCGCGAGCGCCTCCTGCCTCTGGGGGTCGGCCAAGGCCCTGAATATCCTCTCCTCGGTGCTCATGGCATGGTGGAAGGGCCACTATTTAAGCCATCACTACGTTGCTGCGAGATAGGCCGCGCTAGGAACAGCCCCCGGGCCTAGGGACCCCGGCCACTCTGCACAAGCCCTCCGCGGGGCCCGAGGGGAAGAGTCTATATAGGTCCTCGAAGGTTATCCCGAGGTCTTTGAGCAGTCTGCCCACGGGGGGACACTCTCCGCGTTTCTCCCAGTAGGCCCGAACGTACTCAACTAGGCGCCAGTGCTCCTCGGTTAGGCTCAACCCCTCGACATTCTCAGCGATCCAGACGGCCACATCTCTACTCCAGTCCGAAGGGTTCTCGAGGTAGCAGTCTTCGTCCAGCTTTATCTCTCTGCCGGCAATTCTATACGTCCCGGGACAACTCGCCGTCATATGTAGTCCCTCGACGCTATGTCCTGTCCGCATTTCTGCAGGCACTCCTCCCCTATTAATCCTATCAACGCCTCGAAGGCCCTCCTGAAGAACTTATTGAGGAGGGCCCTATTCCTCGCGTTTAGCTCCCCCGCGAGATACCTGGTGTATAGGACGTAGGCGGACATGACGGAGTCGTTGACGGGCGTGCCCGGCCTATAGTTGTTGAGGAATATATGGGCGAGCTCCAAGATCTCGTCGTCGGAGAAGTCCTTGAGGTTCCACCTGTCGCGGAGCTTGTCGGCCGCCATCTTGGGGCTTAACGCCTCATACGCCATCAAGATCAAGACGCCTTTGGGCAACACGTAGTACAGCTTCCTGCCGCTCCCCGGCTCGCAGAAATAGGCCACCAGCCCCTCCCGCTCGAAGCTCCACAGCTTCTTGTATACATAGGAGAAATGCATCCTGTTGTCCACGGCCACCTTATAGGCTGTGGTGGGCTCGCTCCCGATTATCCCCAGCAGAATCCTCAGCTCCCTCTCGTCGAGCCTCACGTCGAACCTCTCCAGAAGGCCTCTCATGGCTCTCCCGACAGGAACCGCTCAAGCGCCTCGTAGGACCTCCTGTATCTATCCACATCTATGTCGACTACCCAAGAGCAGCAGAGGCGGATGCCGGACCACTCGGACATATACACCTTGTCGTCATATATGCCCAACACGACATATCTGCTCTCGTCCTCGTACAGCTCCACGTAGGGAGGCCTCAAGGTCTTGAACGCGCTCTGCTGGATAGTCTGGGGATACGCGAAGGTCCTCAAGACGTCGGCAAGGCCGCCCACGTCCAGACATCTATAGGCGCCTCCCTGCGCGAGAACGGCGACAGACCCGCTCAGGAACAACCCGTTTGACAGCTCGAGATCCAGGGAATCGGGCGTGCAAGCGTCGCCCCTAGAGCCCACGAGGGCCCTGAGCTTGTCCAGGGCGCGTTGGATAGACACGAACACGTGTTAAATCCAAGCCCCATTTAAAAAAGGTCGCCGGCGGCCTCAGCTAGGCCCGGCGACGCCCCTCCCCGATCTCCGCCTTCTGAGGTACACCGCGATGCCGACTATCGCTATGAGCAAGGCGGCGGCGAGCGGCCCCACCTCCAGCAGATTTATGGAGGACCTCACCGCTATGGGTACCTGGACGGTCTCTATAACCGGAGTTACGGCGCCTGTCTCGTTCCACTCCAGCACAAGGGTTGCGTAGTAGACTCCGTCAGGCACGTTGCTGGAGACATCTATTAGGTAGGTCGTCGTTGCGCTTTGGCCCGGAGATATATCTCCGAGAAATCTGAAGTTGGACTCCAGAAGGTTGGCCGTCGGCGTCGACGAGCTCGGCGTGTGGATCTGGAAGACCTGGTTTGGAGTCCATTGGAGCGTCACCATCTTGGCCGGGACGGGCCCCGTGTTTCTGATCGTCAGGGTCACCACTGCGGTCGATCCAGGCTGGGCGTTGGAAACGTCGTAGCTCACCTCTAGCTGCGCCTTGGGCAGTACTGTGAGCGGCGCCGTCGCGGAGACCTCGCCGCCGAGCCACTGCGCGGACGCGGTCACGCTCCACAGGCCTGGCCCGAGCGCGCTGGCGTTGATCAAGAACGGTATCTGTACGGGCTGTCCGGGCGGCAGAACGCCCAACGTCACCGACGCGTTGCCCACGACCGGCACGCCCGATATCGAAAGCGATACGCCGCGCGCCGGCACTACGCCGGTGTTCAGCAGGGACACCACAGCCTTGACGTAGGGCAGGAGCCCGTTGGCCACGACGGTGGGCGGCTCCACCGCTATGCTCTGGATAACGACGGAGGCCGACGACACGTGTACATAGGATACATAGTTGGCGCCGTCCACCGACACGTAGACCGGGTAGTCGCCTGGAGCGGCGCCGTCGGGCACCTTGAGGACCGCCGTGAGCGTGACCGGGCTCCCCGACGGCAACGCGGGCAGATAGTATCCGGAGCCCTCCAGTACGTCCAGCGGGCTGGATATGTTGACCGAGACGCCCCGCAACTCCGCATCGCTGGCTATCACCACGTTGACCGTGACCAGAGCGCCGGGATACGCCACAGGGGGATTTTCCGCTATCGAGACGCCCAAGTTGGGCTTGCGCACGTCGACGTAATAGGTGTACGTATATCCGCCTGCCGTCACCGTCAGCGGATATACGCCGGGCCCGACGTCCCTAGGGACTTCGGCCAGGGCGGTCAGCGTCAGCGGTGCGCCTGGGGCGAGCCCCGGCAGTCTGAAGGACGCGCCGCTCAGAACCACCAGCGCGTCGGAGTTGACGTAGACCGTCAGGGGGCCCACCGGCTGGTTCGAAGATATGGCTATTGTGAACTGTAGGAGCGAGCCGGGGTAGGCCCAGGGCGGGTTCTGGACCACGTTGACCGCGATGTTGGGAAACGGTACGTACATAGTGACGTTCTTCGTCGTGCATATGCTGGTGAAGTAGCATATCTTGAACGACGCCGTGACCGTGCCGTAGTTGTTTATGATGGCCTCGGCGGGTATCTGCACGCTTGTGAGTATCGGCAGCTTTATGGGGCGCGCTATGAAGGTCACGTCGCTGGTGTTCAGCGGAATTATGGTGACGTTCGACGGCTCGACGGGGCCGCCTGCAGACGCGGAGATCAGCAGGGTTGTGGGCTGCCCGGGCACCACGGGGCCCTGCGGCGCGAGGCCTATGTTTATACTCACAGGCTCGGCGACCACTACCGTGAAGTTCTTGGAGAAGGAGATTGTGTTGTTGTCCGCCGTGTCGACCAGGGTGACGTTGATGTAGGCCGTGTAGGCCCCGGGCTGGACGTTCTGCACAACGGCGGGTATGAAGCACGTCGAGTTGGAGCTTGGGGGAACATATGCGGAGCAGGTCAGAGAGCTGTTGGAGAACCTATTGAAGGGACCTCCTGAAAGCGTTGCGCTCGCCTTAACCACGTCGACTGTGGGGTTGACGAAAAGTATCGGCATGTCTACAACCTCGCCGGGGGCCAAGACGCCCCTCACGAGGGGGTACGCCAGCGCGCCGTAGCTCAGCTGGACGACGCGGACGTAGTAGGTGGTGCTTTCGAACTGGAAATTGTTGACGGGGTTCACCAGGGCTACCGTTACTCCGTAGTTGCCCGGGCTGGCGCCGAGCGGTATCTTGACGACGGCGGTGAGAGTCGCAGGGGTGCCCGGGGCCAGGCCCGCCAGGTTGTACGAGCCGCCCGTCAGGACCGACAAGCTCTGCGAGGTTATCTGGACCTGCAGTGGGCCCACGGCGGCGGTCGAGGTCAGTATGACGGTCAGTTGCACCACGCCGCCGGGGTAGGCCAGCGGCGGGTTCTGCAACACAGTGATGCCGATGTAGGGAGGCTGTTGAGACATTTGCGGAGTCTGTGAATGGCCCGGGACCACCTGGGAGTAGGCCAGGCCCGCCAAGGCCAGTAGCACGGCCAGGAATAGCTTTGCCGTTTTCATGGGACGGCAGATATATCGGACTTTATAAACTTTATCTATTCAGCCGCTTGGCCACCTTGCCGGAAAATTCGGCGAGCACTTGGCCGAGCTCCTCCAGCTTGCCCCTATCGGCATTCTCAATCTCGTCGAATATCTCAGAGAGGAACCGCACCTCGTCCACAATCGACGACAAGACGTCGACCTCCTCAGCGTCTTTTCTCTGCAGATACGACAGGAGCTGGTTGAACGTAGGATCTCTGAGGTAGTTCTCGAGCAGGCGCCGGCCCTCCTCGGTGACTCTGTAGGTCTTCTTGCGCTTCCTGCCGACCCATCGCTCCTCAGAGACGATATATTTCTCCTCCTCGAGGAATTTCAGTAGGGGGTATATGGTGCCGGGCGACGGCCTTATCTTCCCCCTGAACGCGCTCTCGATGGTCTTTATTATCTCGTAGCCGCTCAGCGGGCCTGACGACAGCAAGTACAGCGCCAACGCCTTGTAGTAGCCGCGCCACTTGAGGCCCATCTTTTTACAAAGGTTTACTGGAGATAAAAGCATTTGGCTCGGACCTGCTTAAGGACGATATATATATGGGCTAATCTTTTTATATAGGTTATATCGATAGGCCGTGTGCGGAATCCTCGGCCTTTATTCGCTTGACGGCGGCGAGATCCCGGCAGGCCTAGTCGTGAGAGGCCTCAGCGCAATGCGAGAACGCGGCACGCCCCACGGCGCAGGCCTAGCGCTATATAGGCCCTCCGAGAGGCCGAGAATAAAGGCGTTTGTCCGCAGACCTGTTGGCGATAAATATATAAGAATTTCTAATGATATATATGATGTAGAACTTAGTGAATATATAGATATCGATGGATATATATATCTAAATAGCAGATGGATTGACATCTATAAGGTGGTCGGCTGGCCCGAGGACATAGCCAAGCTCTACGGCATCGAGAGCCTGTCGAGCAGGTCGTGGATAGGCCACACGAGATACCCCACGAACAGCCCCGGGAGGTTGCCCTACTACTCGCATCCCTTCGCAGCGGGCGACGTCGCCATAGTCCACAACGGCGATCTGAGCAGCTACGGCGCAAATGTCAACTTCATAAAGTACAGAACGCACGTGAAGTTCACCGGGAACGACAGCGAAGCCATAGCCTACCTCCTGTCGTTTCTGGCGGGAGAGCTAGGGGTGGAGGAGGCCGTGAAGGAGCTCATGTATGGCCGCAGATACAGGTGGGCCAGGCTCGACGGGCCCTACGCCGTGGCCTTTATAATCGGAGGCCCGAGGCCTGTGTTCGGCGCGTTCGTAGATCCTCAACACTTCCGCCCTCTGTACGTCGGGACATCCGGCTCTCTACTGCTCGTGGCGTCCGAGGCGGCGGCCATAAGGGCGGTGGCGCCCAAGGCCAACATATGGGCCATGAGGGGCGGCGAGTACATAATAGCCGAGGGCGACGAGGTGTACGGCAACTACAGGAGGAGGTATGTATATCCCGAGCTTCCCCCCGAGCCGCCGGGCGCTGTAGACGCAAGCCTCTACGACGCCATATCCCTCGCGCGGGCCGTGAGGGCTGAGCTCGAGAGGCGGGGGCAGGTGGACGTGGTCAACGTCAACGGCCATAGGTATCTGGGCAACGGCATGGCCTCCGGCTATCTGAGGCTCTGGGGCATCGTGGGGAACGCATCGGCCAACGTAATGTCGGGAGGCCGGCTCGACGTGTACGGCGACGTGCAGGACGACTTCGGCGACGCGATGAACGGAGGGACTGCCGTCGTCTACGGCAACGCGGGGGACGCCTTGGGCCAGGCGAAGAGGGGCGGCGAGATCTACATATACGGCGACGCGGGGACCAGGGCCGCCATCCAGCACAGAGGCGGCGTGCTCGTGGTGGGGGGCTCCGCCGGCAAGTACCTGGGGGAGTATATGGGCGGCGGCACGGTCGTAGTTCTGCGCGTGACCAACGACGAGGAGGTCGGCGGCATGATAGCGAGGGGGCTGGTGGGCGGCGAGATCTACATAAGGGGCGAGGTCCCGAGGGAATACGTGACGGGCGTGGACAGGAGATCGGCTGAGAGGTACGCCCGGTCCCTCCTCCTAGACGGCATAATAGACGGCGATAGATACATGCAACTCCTCGAGGAGTCGGAGGGAGTCTCAGTGGAGCAGCGGGAGCTCTCGGAGGAGGAGGCGGCGAAGTTGGCCCCCTACATAGCTAGGTTCAAGGCGTTATTCAATAAGGACGTCAAGCTGGATAGAGAAATATTTACGATTATAAAACCTAGAGCTTAAGCCCGACGGCGCCTCTATCTACGGCAGAATATGACATTATTTCAAAACGATTTTCAGCAATAGACGAGGTAGGTGAAAGACATAAAGCGTATTATGAAGCGTATAATATCGTTTGTAAATATAGAAAATGTTATTAATTAATAATGAAGATGATATTACTTTATAATTAATATCATGTATAGATATATAGTAGGTGATTGTACGGAGTTCAGAAATTGCGCCATGCCTTAGCCGATGGGCCAATGCAATGCTTATATATTCCATGGAGATGCTATATAGTGCGCCAGATGAATATATATCTGCGCCCGGCGGTCCATAGAATTCCGGAGTTTTGGGGACCTGAACGTATAGATTACGTCCGTAGATCCGCCCTCGACGGCACGCCGCCATATGCGCTGGAGGAATCGCCGAGCAAAATCGGCAGGTTGCTCGACAGGATGGCGTTCAAGGACTTGAGGCCGCGGGAGGTCAACGAGCTGCTCAAACGCGCAGACAGGCTGGACGTGGACGTCGGCGTCGATTTCTTCGGAACGAGGCTGTCGGCGCCGATATATCTCGGCGACATGTCCTTCGGGGCCCTCAGCGGCAACCCCAACATAGCTATAGCTAAGGCGGCCACCGAGGAGGGGGTGGTGGCCGGCATAGGCGAGGGCGGGCTCCATCCCGAGGTGGCCAAGTATAGGAACATCGTTGTCCAGTGGGCCTCGGCGCGGTTCGGCATGGATATGGATCTGCTGAGAGCCGGGCTGGCGGTCAACATAAAGATAGGCCAGGGCGCGAAGCCCGGCATCGGAGGCCATCTGCCCGGCCGCAAGGTGACGAAGGTAATAGCCGAGCTCAGAAAAATACCTGAGGGTAGCGACGCGATATCGCCGGCCCCCCATCACGACATATACTCCATAGAGGATCTGGCCCAGAGGGTCAAGGCCCTCAGGGACCTCACGGGCAAGCCGGTTCTGGTGAAAGTGGCCGCCGTCAACAAGATAATGTATGTGGCGGTCGGCGTCGCGAGGTCCACGGCCGAGGGCATAATAATAGATGGGGCCGGGGCGGGGACGGGCGCCACGCCCATGTCGGTGAGGAACCACCTGGGGATACCGGTGGACTACGCCGTCCCCGTCGTGGATAGATGGCTGAGGGACAACGGCGTCAGGGACGGCTTCCTGGTGGTGGCCGGCGGCATGCTCTACAGCGCGTCCGACGTAGCCAAGCTGGTCGCCCTAGGCGCCGACATGGCCAACATCGGCACCGCGGCGTTGCTGTCCTTCGGCTGTATAATGTGCCACTCGTGCCACACGGGCGGCTGCCCGACGTCCCTCACAAACATGATAGGCGCCAGGCCCGATCTAGACATAGGGTGGGCCTCCGCGGCGTTGCGCAGATACATCTCGGCGCTGAGGCTCGGCCTGAAGGCCATACTGTACTCCCTCGGCATGGACAGCATAAAGGAGCTCGTGGGGAGGCGGGACCTCCTCGGGCTGTTCCATGTAGACAAGCTAGTGGCCGACGCGGTAGGGGTCGACCTAGTCGCAGAGGGCGAGATGGCTTACTACCAGGACTACGTCCAACAGTTGCCGAGAGAGATGTACGAAGAGGGCAAACCCCCCGTCACGGGCATGGGCGGCATAGTGCCCGGCTACACCTACCCCGCCAGAAGGCCCCTTGACCTCCTCAGGATAGAGGCGGCGCAGGTGACGCATCCCTCCCTGGACCCCTACAGGGAGGAGGTAGACGTGCGGGTTCCGCTGGCTGGCGTCGAGCTCGAGACGCCCGTGGTTGTGCCCGGCCTCGAGCGGGCGGCGGTCATGGCGGGATACGGCCTCGGCGCGCTCGTAGATGGCGACGGCTGTCCCGAGCCCCAGTACTGCCTCTCGCGTCTACCCCACCGCAGGGTCGCCCCGTCCAGGGAGCTGGAGCCTGGGGAGGGGATAGTGGTGATAGACGAGGCTCTGGGGGGCGGGGCGTGGCTCGAGGAGGCCGTGTCTGCGCTGGACGAGAAGGCGCGGCGCGCGGGCATAAGGGAGAGGATGGCCATCGTGGCGGCGGGCCGGCTCTTCAGCGGAGCCGACGTGTATAAGCTGGCCGCGCTGGGCGCAGACCTCGTGGAGGTGCGCGAGCCCTTCGAGCTTCTGGCCAGGAGGGCGGCGCCCGACTACGCGACCAAGAGGAGTTGGTACGAGAATTTGATAACGTCGCTCACCAAGGAGCTTAAGCTGGCCATGTGGGCCGGCGGGGTTACCAGCTATTTCCACATGGTGGGAAATAGAGATTTGTTGAGATCTCTAGACGGCCGGGTTGCTACAAAACTAAACGTCCCCGTAGCAGGTAGCTAGGTCCTCCGGCCATTTCGGTTCAAAATTCATAGGAATACAGGCATAATAAATACAGCGTACTATATAGACCCAGAAAACCATGAAGGTTTATGAGTAAAGTTTATATATCGACTGGGCTCGAAGCATATGCCGGAAGGATTAAGCGTCTGGAGAACCCTGAAGGGCGCCGGAGTTAAATACGTCAAGTTCGTGATAGTGGATATATTCGGCAGGCCGAAGCTCGAGATACTGCCCATAGACGCCGCGCGCGACGCGTTCATCGACGGCATAGCGTACGACGGCTCCTCCATACCGGCATATACCACCGTCAACAGGAGCGACTTCGTGGCCGAGGTCGACGCTGACGCCGTCTATATAGAGACGTGGAACGAGGGCAAGACCGCCCTGGCCTTCACGAGCACGCTGGACGGCGACAAGCCGCACCCCATGGACCCGCGCAACGCCCTCAAGCAGACCGTTGGGTACCTCGCGTCGAGGGGGTACGAGGTCGTGATGGGCGCCGAGGTGGAGTTCTTCCTGGTGAGAGGCAACCCGCCGTCCCTCGTCGACAGCGGGGCTTACTTCGAGGGCTATCCGCTGAAGGAGACCATGCCAGTCATGGAGGAGATAATAGAGCACTTCTATCTGTCGGGCATAGGATTCACCAAGACCCACCACGAGGTTGCGCCAAGCCAGTTCGAGGTGAACATACCGGCGGGCGACCCGGTCCAAGTGGCCGACCAGATACTTGTGTACAAAATACTAGCAAAATCGATAGCCCAGAGACACGGCTTGATAGCCACCTTCATGCCGAAGCCGTTCTGGGGCGTCAACGGATCGGGGATGCACATACACGTGAGCCTCTGGCGCGACGGCGTCAACCTATTCGCGTCGTACAAGGAGCCAACGCCCGAGCTCAAGTCGGCGATAGCCGGCGTGTTGAACAACGCCGTGGCCAACAGCGCCTTCGTCGCCCCGCTCGTGAACAGCTACAAACGCCTGGTGCCCCACTACGAGGCCCCGACCCGCGTCGTCTGGGGGATCGGCAACCGCTCCGCCATGGTCAGAGTGCCCTACTACGGCAAGAAGATAAACCGGTTCGAATACCGCCACCCAGACCCGTCGGCCAACCCCTACCTGGGCTTCTCGGCGATACTGCTGGCCGCGTTCGAGGGGCTAGACAAGAAGCTCGAGCCGCCGGCTCCCGTCGAGGACGTGGCGTACGAGCTCGCGGGCGTGAAGGAGACCCCCAAGCATCTGGGCGAGGCGGTCAAGCTCGCGTCGGAGGGCGCCGCGGCCAAGAGCCTGCCGCAGCAGCTGGTCAAGGCGTATCTGTCGCTGAAGGAGAAGGAGTGGGGCGACTATCTGGCCAACGTCGCCGAGGGGTGGGACAGGACCTGGAACGTGATAACCAGGTGGGAGTACGATCAGTATCTCGAAACCGCCTGATGTGTAGAATCCTGCTGTTTTTCGGAGACCCCCGGCCAGATCTTTTCAGGTCTTTCGTGGAGATCTCCAGGAGGGATAGGACGCTCGGCTTGAGCCACGGGTCCGGCTGGGGCGTCCTCTACGCCAGGGAGGGCGAGTACGGACTATATAAATCGGTGAAGCCCATCTGGGAATCATATATAGATCCCCCGAGTGGATATAAACTGTATTTATTGCATTCGCGACTGGCGTCGGTGGGGGGAATCTCGCCGGGCAACACCCACCCCATAGTGTACGGCGACTTCGCCATGGCGCACAACGGGACGTTCCGCAGGGAGGAGCTGGCGCGGGAGCTGAAGGGAATGGGGCTCGACGTGAGGACCGGCGGCGCCACCGACAGCGAGCTCTTCCTGAAGGCGTTCGTGGATATGGGAGGAGACGCCGAAGCGCTGGAGGAGGTGGCCAAGATAGCGGCGCGCCATATGGACCCCGAGGAGCCCATGATGAACATAGCCATAGCGGATCTGAGGACCGCGGACGCCTACTTCCTCACCTACAGGCTGGTTGAAGAGCCACACTACGTCCCGGTGGCCAGAGCAGACGGCGTCACGGCCGTGGCCTCGGAGCCTCTCGACGACGGGCCCTGGTCGCCTCTCCCCAACGGGGCGCTGGCGAAGATATCGGGCGGCTCCATAAGGGTAACGAAGTTTATTACGTAGATTGGGGTGTAGCTCGATGAACGAATACGTGGCCCAGGCCTTGGCTATAGACTGCGACAAGGTCGCGCGGTACCTCGTGGAGAGGTTGCGGGAATATATAGAGGAGAGCGGCGCGAGGGGCGGCGTGCTGGGCCTGAGCGGCGGCATAGACTCCTCCGTCGTCGCCGTGCTTTTAGCCAAGGCCACCGACAACTTCTTCTTCCTGCTGATGCCCTCCGCCTCGACGCCCCCGAGGGATATGGAAGACGCCATGAAGATCGTCAAGCTGACTGGGGCCGAGAGGAAACACGCCGTGGTGCCCATAGACGACTACGTGAAGGCGATGTCCAGCGCCGTCAATGTCGCCGACAGGAGGATAGTCGGCAATATAAAGGCGAGGCTCAGGATGGTCCTCCTCTACGCATACGCCCAGAAGCTCGGCTATCTGGTGGTGGGCACAGGCGACAAGAGCGAGATCATGCTGGGCTACTTCACCAAGTACGGCGACGGCGGCGTCGACATACTCCCCATAGGCGATCTCTACAAGACCCAGGTGAGGCAGCTGGGCAGATGCCTCGGCGTGCCCGAGGAGATCGTGGCGAAGCCCCCCTCCCCGGCGCTTTGGGAGGGGCAGACGGCGGAGGGGGAGATCGGCGCCGACTACGAGACCGTGGACTCGGTGCTGTACCTACGCTACGAGGAGATGAGGACGCGCGAGGAGACGGCCGCCATGCTGGGCATCGACGTGTCTGTCGTGGACAGAATCGACGCGCTGGTCAGAAGGAGCCAGCACAAGCGGCTGCCGCCCGAGATATTCAGGCTCAGCGGGAGGGCGGTCGGGTCCGACTGGAGGTATCCAAGGCGCTACTGGAACGTGAGGCCGTGGTGAGAATAGAGCTGGCCCAGATAAGGCCGTTTCTAGGCGACGTGGAGCGCAATCTCCTCAAGCACAGAGAGATAGTGGAGACCAGCGACGCCGACTGCGTCGTGTTCCCCGAGCTGTCGCTTACGGGGTACGTGCTCAAGGACTTGACGTTCGAGCTGTTCCGCTACAGCGAGAAGGCGGTGGAGAAGCTCGCCGAGGCGTCTGGAGGCAAGTGCGTGGTGGCCGGCACCATAAAGGAGGTGAGGCCCGGCGTCTTGAGGAACTCGGCGGCCGTGATAATAAACGGCGAGGTGGACTACGTCTACAAGTTCTACCTGCCCACCTACGGCCTCTTCGAGGAGAGGAGGTACTTCCAACGCGGCGACCCCTCCAGAGACCTCAAGACTTTTCAACACGCCGGGATTAAATTCGGCGTCATGATATGCGAAGACGCCTGGCATCCGGAGCCCGCGGAGGCGCTGGCGCTGATGGGGGCCGATCTGATACTGATCCCCGCGGCCTCGCCCATGCGGAGGCTCGGCAGGAGCTTGGCCATCCAGGACAGCTGGGAGGCCTTGCTGAAGGCGCATGCGTTGATGAACACGGTGTGGATCGCCTTCGTCAACACGGTGGGAAGCCAGGAGGAGGAATTCTTCTGGGGAGGATCCATGGCCGTGTCCCCCCTCGGCGAGGTGAAGCTGAGGCTCAAGCTGTTCGAGGAGGATAGGGCGGTCTACTCCATAGACCTGGAGGAGCTGAGGAGGGCCAGATTCTTCAGCAGCTTTAGGGACCACATATCGTCGTTCCACAGAGTGCTGGCCGAGCTCTGACGCATCGATCGGCGTAGCTTCTTTTTATATAGGTTATATGGATCATGGCGCGTCTGGCCCGCTACTATCGCGAGTACGGGATCAGGCTGGTCAGGGGCCATATGCAGTACCTATGGGACGACCAAGGAAGGCGCTACCTGGACTGCAATACGAATCACGGCGTAGCCTTTCTGGGCCACTCCAACCCCTATATAGTCGAGGCCGTCAGAAGGCAGATAGAGGAGGTGTGGGCGGTGCCGCTCAACTTCGCGACGCCCGCTAGGGAGAGATTCGTCGAGGCGTTCTCGCGCCTATTGCCGGCCAAATTCGGCGTCGTGTTCCTCCAGAACACGGGCACCGAGGCCGTGGAGACCGCCATCAAGATAGCCAAGAAGATGACGAGGAGGCCCACCATAGTGGCGTTCACCAACAGCTTCCACGGAAGGACCACCGGCTCGCTCTCGATAACGTGGAACGAGGCGTACCGCAAGGCCTTCGAGCCGCTCTACCCCCACGTGAGGTTCGGGAAGTTCAACTTGGCCTCCGAGGTGGAGAAGATAGTCGGCGAGGACACCTGCTGCGTGGTGGTTGAGCCGATACAAGGCGAGGGCGGGGTCAACTCGGCGACGCCCGATTTCCTGAAGGCCCTACGCGAGGAGACCTCGCGGAAGGGCGCCTTGTTCATAATCGACGAGATCCAGACGGGGTTCGGCAGGACCGGCGCCGTCTGGGCCTTCCAGAAATTCGGCGTAGAGCCCGACCTCTTCACGGCCGGTAAGGCGCTGGGGGGCGGCCTCCCCATAGGCGTCGTCGTGGCGCGGAGGGAGTACGGAGACGTCTTCGAGCCGGGTGAACACGGCTCGACCTTCGCCGGGAACGCCGTCGTGATGGCGGCGGCCGCCGCCGCGTCGGAGCTCTTGCTCAAGGACGACGTGCCCTCCCGGGCCGAGTCGGCCGGCAGAGACCTCGCCAAGGCCCTCTCGGAGCACGGCTCGAGGATAGGGCTGAGGGTGAAGGGGATGGGCCTCATGTTGGGGCTGGAGCTCAGGGTCAAGGCCGACCAATTCATCCAGCCGCTGATGGCGCGGGGGGTGCTGGCCCTAACGGCCGGCATGAACGTGTTGAGGTTCCTCCCGCCCTATATGATAGGCAAGGAGGACGTGGAGCTCGTGAGATCGGCAGTATCGGACGTATTGAGGGGCGCGGGATAAATTTCGATGTTCCCGATGGGGCCATGAAGGTCGTGGTGGTCGGGTGCAGGGGATGGGGCCAGATACACCTAAGGGCCTTGGCCCAGCTGGGCGTAGACCTCGAGATAATGGAAAGGGACAGGGAGGCCGCGAGGACTTGCGTGGAGAGGTACGGGGCGAGGAAGGTGTACGAGTCGTATTCGTCCGTGTTGTCGTCCGACGCCGACGTGGTCGACTTGGTGGTGCCCCACCACCTCCACAGGGATATGGCGGTGGAGGCCCTCAAGGCGGGCAAACACGTCTTGGTGGAAAAACCCATGGCGAGGACCGAGGCGGAGGCGCTCGATATGATAAATGCCGCCAAATCGGCCCGTAGAAAGCTCATGGTGACGGATCAATTCCACTTCGACCCAGCGGTTAGATAGGCGTTTAAAATTTAAGCGAAGGCCTCAGCGCCGATGTGGTGGTGTTGGTCAGATATAGCGAGGTGGCCATAAAGCGCGGGTCCGTGCGGAGGGAGATGGAGGCGTTGTTGGTCAGATCCATAAGGGAGGCCGCCGCCGGATGCGGCGAGGTCAAGTTCAGGCTCGAGCCCGGGAGGATCTTCGTCTACGGCGACGACCAATGCGTGGCTAAGGCCGCGTCTAGGGTCTTCGGCGTCAAGTCCGTGAGCCCGGCCACCGAGTACTCCTTCGCGGATCTGGAGGACCTGGCGTCCAAGGCGGCCTCCCGCTGGAGGGACGAGGTGGTCGGGAGGAAATTCGCGGTGAGAGTCCACAGAGCGGGGTCCCACAGCTTTACGTCGAGAGACGTGGCGGTTAGGGTGGGCGCGTTGCTGGCGACGGCGGGGGGTTCGGTCGATCTAGAGCGGCCCGAGGTCGAGATATTCATAGAGGTCAGGGAGGGCCGCGCCTACACATACAGAGAGATATACGAGGGACCTGGAGGGCTTCCCCTGGGCTCCGAGGGCAAGGTCCTGGCGCTGGTGTCGGGCGGCATAGACTCGCCGGTGGCCGCCTGGTATATGATGCGTAGGGGAGCCTATGTCGACGTCCTCTACTGTAACCTAGGCGGCGTCTTGACGGAGGCCGCGGCCTTGAGAGTCGTGGAGAAATTGCTGGAATGGGCCTACGGCTACGACGCCAAGGTGCTGGTGGCCGACTGCGCCCCCATAGCGGACGCAATACGTCGGAATGTAGACCGCCACCTCTGGTCCATAGCCTTCAAGCGGGCGCTATATAGGCTCGCCGAGAGGGCGGCCAGGAGGGTCAAGGCCGAGGCCCTCGTCACGGGCGAGTCCCTGGGCCAGGTGTCGTCCCAGACGCTCCAAGCGCTCGCCGCCGTGGAGGCCGGGATAGACATGCCCATATTAAGGCCCCTGATAGGTCTCGACAAGGAGGAGATAGTCCGCATGGCGCAGAGGATAGGGACCTACGACCTGTCCACATCGGTTCCTGAGTACTGCGGGATATTCTCTAGAAAGCCCAGGAGGTGGGCCTCCAGGGGGGAGATAGAGCTGATAGACCTCGCAGTGCACGACGCGGTCGAGGCCGCGTTTTCCTCAATAGAGGTGTTCAGGAAGGGCGAGCTGGGATCGGCGGCCGCCGCCCTGTCGTCCAGGTTGGCCGGCCTAGCCGTCGACAAGGTGCCCGACGGCGCCGTCGTGGTGGATCTGAGGGACCAGGAGGCCTACATCAAATGGCATCTGCCAGGCGCAGTGAGGGTAGAGCTGGACAAGGTTCTCGACTTCGTGGAGAGGACCGGCAGAGACAAGACCTATGTGTTCTACTGCTACGAGGGGGCCCTCAGCGCAGATGTGGCCGAACGCCTACGAAAATCGGGATATAGATCATATTTTATAAAGATAAAATAGATGGATATTTAATTTAAAAAACATAAAAAATTGATTATAAAATTATATTTCACAAAAAAATGTAATAATGGTTATTAGGAAATGTGGATCGTCTACACATGCCGCAACTGTTCATGGACCCGTTGGATTTATGGCTCGACGTGTTGGGGACCACGCTGTTGGCCACAGCCTACTGGGTCTATTTGAACTTCGCATCCAAGGCGCCTGTGAGCGTGAAGTCCACGTTCAATAAATCCTTCGGCTACTTCTACCTAGGCCTAGGCATATATGCGCTGGCCAGCGGCCTCTGGGCCACCGCGACTTGGCCTCTGCCGAGCTCCTACAACCTGGTCTTCTCCGATGCGTGGCCGCTGTTCGGCGTGGCTCTGATAACCCTCGGCCTCGTGGTCACTAGATGGGGGGCCGAGGCCTTCGGCGATGAGGGCAGGTACTACCTCCTCGGCGGGCTGATCGGAGTAGCCGCCCTGTCGCTCGTGCCGCTCGTCTACTCCTTCGATATTTGGACGTACGGCCTCACCAACGAGCCGCCTCTCGCCGGCCTTATGTTCTTCGCCATAGGTCTCGCCGGACTTCTGAGCCCGCTTCTGGCGCACAAGGGGGCGGCCAAGCCCGTGGCGTATCTGCTCATCCTACTGCTGGCCGTCGCGGGCCTGATATCTCTGTTCATAGGCGTCGGGGCGATATTCGCCCATACGGGCACCTGGAAGAGCTGGGCTCCTTGGTACGGCGTCCACTAAAAACCTAATTTTTTTCAAGGTGTTTTCAACATGGCTCTCTTCATAACTGAGGGGGAGGTGGACCGGCTGTTGAGCTTTAGGGAGGCTATAGAGGCTGTCGAGGAGGGGTTCCGCCTGCTCGCCGAGGGGCAGGCCGTGAATCTGCCGCGGCGGAGGGCCGTCGTGAGGAGCGCGGTCCTCCACGTGTTGCAAGGCGCCGTCTTGGGCAGATACGGCGTGGCGGGGCTGAAGACCTATCTGAGCACTAGGGAGGGGGCTAGGTTCGTCGTGCTTCTTTTCGACGTGAACGGCGGCGATCTGCTGGCGATAATAGAGGCGGACAGGCTCGGGCAGAAGAGGACGGGGGCGGCCTCCGCCGTCGCGACCAAGTACATGGCCGCTGGCGCCGAGACTCTGGGGATTGTGGGCGCCGGCAGGCAGGCCAGGTCACAATTCGAGGCGCTGGTCGAGGTGGTCAGGCCGAGGCTGGTCAAGATATACAGCAGGAGGAGGGAACACGCGGGGGATTTCGCCGAGTTCGTCAGAAGGCGCGGCTACGACGCAGTCGTGGCCGACGACTACAGATCGGCCTCGGCCGTCGACGTGTTGGTCACCGCGACCAACGCCGCGGAGCCGTTCATCAGGGGGGAATACCTCCGGCCGGGCTCCCACATAAACGCGGTGGGCAGCAACTGGGCTAACAGGGCCGAGCTCATGCCCGACGCCGTGGCGCGCGCCGACGTCATAGCTGTGGACGACCCGGTGCAGGCCAGGGATGAGGCCGGCGATTTGATAAGGGCAGGGGCTCTCGACAGAGCGGTGCCGCTGGCCGACATAGTGGCCGGCAGGGTGAGGGGCAGGCCGGATGCGTCCTCCATAACTCTGTTTAAGTCGCTCGGCATAGCGGTGGAGGATCTAGTCGCCGCCAAGGTGGTCTACGACAGGGCGGTCAAGGAAGGGGCTGGGCGGGAGATTGGCTTCTCTGGCCGTTGGGCCCCCTCATAGAGAGTACGCGGTCTATCACGACCGCGTTTTGGCCCAGCAGACATATCGCCCAGAAGGCGTTGATCAAGGCTGTGTACATGGTCAGAGCGGCGCTCATGGAGCCCACCAGCGAGCCTATGCTGAGCCTGCCCTTGTTGGCTAGGTCGACTCTGACGAGCGCTATGGCGGTCGGCATGGCGTAGCCCGTCCCGAAGGAGATGGACCAGTACACCCTGTCCAGGTGTATGTTCTTGTCGATGCCCCTAAGCCACTTCTCCATGGCGACGATGAACGCATCGGGCCCAGCCCTACCCTCTATGTACTCCGACGCCGCCTGTATGCTCTCGCCGTATGCCCTCCTCTCCACCGCCCTAGCTATGTGGACGCCCCTCACGTAGTGCTCCAACACGGCTATGTATACGGGCAGCCCGACAAGCCCTATCAGCCCCAGCAGAGGGCTCATCTCGAAGAGCGTCATCTCGGCCACGAACGCCGTTAATGCGTTGGGTAACATCGAGTTTATTATACCCCCCACGTTCCACATGACGAAATCCACGTCGTTGACGAGCCTCCCTATGCGGTCCCTCTCGCCGCCGTTGCGCGGGGCCATGCTGTTGACGAGCCTATTTTGATCAAGCTTATGGATCTGGCAATGCCTTGGAAAAACGGCTTGAACCCCCATTCAGACGCTGCGTACATAACGCCGGAGAGCGCCAGCAACAAGAGGCCCTGGCCTAGCGGATGCGACGATCTGTTGAAGAGCCAGTTGGAGACCTCCTGTAGGGAGTAGGGTATGAACATCCCGCTGGCCGCTGCGCGTACCGCGTAGGCCGCGGCGGCGGCGAGCCCCACGTTGAAGCACCTGTTGTTCAGGAACTCCCTGTAGAACCTCCAGTGCAGCCTAGCGCTCCTGACGATGGCATTTATGCCGCCTCTACGGCTGAGAAAATTTAAAGTCACTCGACGTCCAGCACGTCGAGCTCCACGACCTCCAGGGAAGCTCCCAAAGTCTCGGCCACGCTCGGCTGGGTCCGTCCGCCGTCGCCGGTTACGAACTCCTTGACGTATAATCCGCCTTGACATCTAATGAATAGCTCCAACACTCTATCGGCCACTTGGTAGACTTCGATATTGTATACCATCCTCCGCCTCCTGGCGCGGGGATTCAGCCTTTTTATCCGCCTCGGCGTCCGTTGGACCACCACGACGCCTTCAAGGGCCTTGAGCTTTGCCAGATCTTCAGCTGAGACGGGCCTGTCGGACAGCGCGACGGCTCTGTAGAGCTTTATGCTCGTCTTGGACTTGGCCTTCATCTCCCTCACGTCGTTTCTCGTGCCCGGCTTGAGCGGCGACAGGATGACCCAGTCCGTCGTAAGGCCTGAGAGATCCCCCCTATATCTCGCGGGCTCCTTGATCTCGACGACGGCCGGCCTTCCGTTGCCCAACATCCTCACGTCGAAGTCCTCACGGCCGGCCGCGTGTAGCACCAAGGCGGGGCCTCCGAACCTCGACCTCACGGGGTCTAGAACCTCTTCGACCGTCTTCAGGGCGCCCGGCACGAGCTTTCCCTGCGATACGACGCGGCTTAGCTTGATGTAGCGCCCCAGCAGGAGCAAGGGATTTCTGGCCACCTTGATCGTGCCGTCGACCAGGCTCACGGTGGCCACGACGTCGGGCCTCTCCTTGTTCGCAGGCCTCTTCAGAAGCTCCCCGACGGCCCTCCCTATCCTTCTATTTATTTCGTGTTTAATGGACTCGCCGGTCTCTATGCCGAACTTGGCCACGATCTCCCGCTCCCGCTCCAGCACGTCCTTCGGCACCACCGAGCCGATCTGGAACGTCCCGAACTCTATCTGCTCCAACGCCTTCGCCACGCCCTCTGCGTATTTCTCCACGTCCCTGAGGAGGCCGCCGCAGATGTAGCAACGGGCCTCCTCCACGCCTATGCCGTTCGAGGCGAGGAACCTCCTGGTTGGCGCGTGGACTCTCCCCAACGCCTTGAGGTCCTCCGTCGCGTCGATGCCGTTTCTGTAGTCGTACACCAGCCTCATGTGGAGCAACGTCTTGATCGCGCGGCCTCTCTCGGAGTTCTCAACCCCGTAGCCCATCGCGGCGAACAGCCTGCCTAGGCATGAGTCGCACAGCGGATATTGGCGTAGGACTTCCCTGGCCTTCTCTACAGGATCCACCGCGCCATCTGTGGAGGAGGTTATAAATTCTCGCCCGGGAGGGGCGGGCGTTCCGGCGCTCCGCCCGGGCCGGAACCCTAGGGCGGAGGGGAGGCCAGCCACCGGCGGTCCGCCTCTATGTTGAACACAGCGAACTGGTGGTGGGGCGGCATACGGCCCAGCCCGGCGCCGCAGTCGACCTCGACGTCTATCGGCTCCAGATAGGCGACGTACGTGAATTCCCTCGGCGGCTTGCAGACGCCCTGCCGCCCGTCTACGGCCGGCCTCCTCACGAGGTCCTCCAGGCTTACGCGCTCCAGCAGCTTGACGCCGGGATGTCTGGCGCCTCTCAGCGCCTTTCTGAGCAGTCCCGTTGAGGATTCCTCGTCCGGAAACAGCGACCTGACGGAGTTGCCTAACACCCTGACCGCCCGGCCGACGTCTCTGAAATAGGCCACGAACTCGGCGTCCTCCCTTATCCCGTTGGATATCAGCAGGGCGGCCACCAGCGCCTTGCCGTGCACGTAGGGCTCCTCGGCGAAGGACTTGGTGGAGGTCACCAAGACGAATCTCCTCATTGGAGGCGTACGCCCTTGGCGCCGAGCCTGTACTGGCGCCGGAGCATCTTGGACATTTTCCTCATGGATTCGTAGACTTTCAACATGTCCTTCACGTCCTTGGGGGTCACGCCGGCGCCTATAGCTATGCGCTTGATCCTGGACGCGTTGAGTATGCCCGGGTCCCTCAGCTCCTCCTCAGTCATGGAGCTCAATATGGCGCGCCACCTCCTCAAGTTCTTCTGGGAGAGCTCTATCTGCTCGTCGCTTATCTTGGAGGCCAGCGTGCCCGGAAGCAACTCGAGGACCTTGCTCAGAGGCCCCAGCTTCAGCAACGCGTCTATCTGTTTCTTGAAGGCCAATAGGTCCAGGCGCCCGCTCTCCAGCTCCTCCAACACTTCCTCCTCCTCGAACACGGCCTTGACGCGCTCCACCAAGGTCTCCAAGTCGCCCATGCCGAGCACCCTCGCCACGAACTTCTTGGGGCTGAACGGCTCCACCTCGTCGACGCCCTCGCCGACGCCTATGAACTTGACCTTGGCGCCCGTCTTGGCCACGGCGGCCAGGGCCCCGCCCCCTCTGGCGGTGCTGTCCATCTTGGTGATCGCGACGCTGTGTATCGGCACGTACTTCATGAAGGCCTCCGCCTGGGCCGCGGCCTGTCGGCCCACCGTGGCGTCAACAACCAGCATGACTTCGTCGGGCTTTACGGCGTCGTAGATAGCCTTGACCTCCTCGAGCAGGGACTGCTCGTTCCTATGGCGGCCCGCCGTGTCGACCAGAATTAGGTCCACGCCCTTCAGCTGCTCGACGCCGCGTTTGGCTATACCCACGGCGTCGCCCCCGTCCCTCTCGCCGTAGAAACGCGCTCCTATTTTCTCCGCCAGCTGCTTCAGCTGGTCGTATGCGGCCGGTCTCACGGTGTCGGTCTCCACGACGCCGACCTTCAGGCCGCGTTTCATGTAGAAAAGCGCTATCTTGGCCGCAGTGGTCGTCTTCCCGCTGCCCTCGACGCCCAGCAACATGACGAGGTAGGGCCTTTTGGGCAGCTTCAGATCCGGCTCGGCCTCGCCGCCCAGCAGTTTGACCAGCTCCTGGTATATGACGTATATGACGAAATCCTTGACCGGTATGCCGGGCGGCGGCCTCTCCTCCTTCATACGCCTGATCGCCGCGTCGGTGAACGACTTGACCATATCTAGAGGCACGTCGGCCTTCAGCAACGACCTCTGGAGCTCCCGCGAGATCTCCTGTAGGGTCTGCTCGTCGATATACTCGACCCCCCTTATCCTCTCCACGAGCTTCGAGAAGAGCTCGGACAGCGGCTTCACGTCATATACGGCGCTCCGTATATATATATCTATTGCTGTCAGGCGCGGCCCAAGACGATGGATGTGGCGTACGCCAGCAACAACGCCGATGTTATCGACGCAAGCGCCTTTATGAAATCGGCGGGCCGTATGATCCTCATCCTCCTCGACGCGGCCGAGCCGAGCAACGTGCTGTAGATCAAGAGCGTGAACGACATCGGGATCCCGAAGGCGATACCCACGGCCGCCAGAGCGGCGGCGGACGCGCTTGCGGAGACCGCCCCGCTGAACGAAAAGGCGTAGAGCTTCACTATCCACCTGGAGAACCTCAGCCCTAGGTAGTTGCCGAGGAAGATCGCCGCGACCACGTAGACGTCCTTGTCCACGAAGGCTATGTTGTTGGCGCCGAACATGAACGACACGGCGAATAGGACCACGTACCCCAACGCGAGGGAGGGCCTCACGAGCCTAGCCGCGAGGTAGCCTACGGTGAAGGCCAGCGCCGGCGTGCCGAACCACAGGGCCAGCGACGTCGCGGTCAACCCCCTCAGCGAGTAGAGAAACACCGAGATCGGCAGGGAGATCCTCGCGGCGGTGAACGCGGCGTAGAACAAAAGCGCCGCTAGATATTCGGAGGGGCTGAACCTGAGGGGGGACATGGGCGACAGGAAGGTGCCGGCTATCTCGGAGGCGGTCGCCAATATCAACGCGCGGTCCGGCTGGACGCCGCCCCACGCCGATGGGCCGAGGACCACCAACGCGTTGTTGTAGACCAGGGCGAAGGCCAGCGCCAGCGTCAAGGCTTCATCGAGCGGGGACACGGGGCGCCAACGTCCGAGTTATTTTAATAGATTTCCAGGATATATATGGATCCGCCCAAGACGAGGGAGGAGCTGGCCCGTCTGATCGACCACACCATACTCAGCCCCGCGGCCACCCCCCAAGACGTGGAGAGATACTGCAGGGAGGTCTTGGAGTACGGCTTCTGGGGCGTGATGGTCAACCCGTCGTACGTGGCCTACGCCAAGAGCGTGATCGGGAACAGAGCCAGGGTCATGTCCGTGGTGGGCTTCCCGTTCGGCGCCACGAAGCCTGCGTTGAAGGCCGCGGAGGCCGAGGCCGCGCTGAACGACGGGGCTGACGAGGTGGACATGGTGATGAACATAGGCGCCTTCAAGGCCGGCCTATATGAGGTGGTGGAGAGGGAGATAAGGGCAGTGGCGTCGGTGGTGCACGACTACGGCGGCGTCCTGAAGGTGATATTGGAGACCGGCTACCTGACGCCCGAGGAGATAGCGAAGGCGTCGCTGATAGCCGTTGGGGCAGGCGCCGATTTCGTCAAGACGAGCACGGGCTACGGCCCCCGCGGGGCCGCCGTCGAGGACGTGGAGATCATGAGGAGGGCGGTCGGCGACAGGGCCGGCGTCAAGGCGGCGGGCGGCATCAGGTCGGCCCAGCAAGCCCTCGCCATGATAAAAGCCGGGGCCAACAGGATAGGGTCCAGCCACGGGGTGGATATAGTTAAAACCTTTAGTTAAAGGGCTCCGCCTTGCCGCCCCTCGAGGACCGAGACGTAGGCAGGCCTGTCTTCGTACAGCACGGCGGCCTTCAGCGCGCTGGCCTCCGCCAGATTTTGCGACTTACGCCTCAACGCGTCGGCGTCTTTAACCAGCTCCTGCCCGATGGGTGTAGGCCTCCCGCCGGACATGTTGACAAAGGTGAAATAGCCGCCGGCAACCCGCCTCTCGCCCCTCAGCCCCCTGGCGACCACCTCGAAGGCCACCTCGAGGCTCGTGTGCCCCACGTAGTCGACGCCGCCCCGGACGACGATTATATCGCCCACATATATTGGCCTCTTGAAATTGATCGAGTTGAGGGACGCCGTCACGTAGATCCCCGGCCCGTAGTTAAACGCAGCTATCGCCGCTATCTGGTCCAGATAGTACAGAAGCCGGCCGCCGTACATGAGGCCTCCATATACGGCATCCTCAGGCATTACCTGTATCTGCGTGACGGCGGGGAGATCGCCGGCCGCTGGCTCGCGCCTGAGCTCCGGCTCGACGGCCTCTCTCCACCTTGAGAAATAGCTCCAGAGCGATCTCTCCCAGCCGTTCGACGTCTGGAGCGTCTTCTCGACCGGCAGAGGCCTGCCGTCAGCCCCCACCTTCACGAATATCATCCTCGCTATGGTGGCCAGCGACAAGCCCTCCGGCTTCTTCACGTAGGCCTCCACCAGCGCCGTCATGCTTGACCTCCTGACGTGGACTATCCAGGCTCTGAACTTGACTATATCGCCGACCTTGACCGGCGCGATGAAATGCGTGCGGTCCAGATACCCCAGCACCGCGTCGGACTCGGAGAAATCCATGGCGGCTATGGTCCCGGCGTCTACGAGCCACTGGAGCATATAGCCCCCGTAGAGGGTGCCTATTGGGTTGACGTTGTGTGGCGTGACGAGTCTGACGACCTCGACCTCGGTGTCCGATATATTCACAAGCCACCTAGACATCGTATCTTTTTAATTCTGCGATTCGACGCCTCGGTTTCATATTTGGTCATCCCTTTCCCCAGAGTTGTTACGGCTAGGGAGCCTGGAGATCGGGCCCGGGCATTGCTACAGGGAGGGCTCGGTCGCCATCTGGGAGGCATCTAAAAGGCCTAGAGAGGCGGCTGGAGCCTACGGCCAGTTGCCCGACTTGCTGAAGTTTAGACGACACCCCATGACCTGAGCTCTCTACCGCTACGCCGGAGACGAGACGCCGAAGCCCTGCCCGGGTTCTAGCACCGTCCCGGCGTCCACGCGGGCGCCTCTGCCTATCAACGCGCCCAGTTTGTACAGCTCGCGGCCCCTCACCTCTACGGGGCTCAGCCTGTCTCTGCCGCCTCTCAGCACGGACTTGGTCAGCACGTTGGGCTCCAGCACGGCCCCCTCGCCCACGACGCTGTAGGAGACGAAGGAGCCTCTGCCTATCGTGGCGCGCGGCCCGACCAGGCTATGCGTTATCTCGGCGCTGCTCCCCACGACGACGCCCTCCTCTATGTCGGAGAAGTTCCTGATCAAGGCGTGGGCGCCCACGAACGCGCCTCTGCCTATATACGCAGGCCCCTTCACCACGGCGTAGTGGTCTATCTCGGCTCCGCTCTCTACGGCGACAGGGCCCTCGATGACAGCCGTGGGGCTTATCTTGGCGTCCGCCGCTATATACGTCGCGTTGGGCATAACCAGCTCCAACGCCTCGACCAGATCGACGGGCTCCTCGACCTTAAACCACCTCCCACCCCAGACGGCCACAGCTATCTTCATTTCCCTTGCCGCCTCGGCCAGCGCCTGGGGGAACTCGGCGCCCTCGAAGAGCTTGGCCGCGCGGCCGGGGATCAAGGCGGCTCCTCCGTAGGCCAGCTGCCCCTCCCCGCCTATCCCCGCCAGAGATCCCCCGGACATGGCTATGGCCAAACCGCCCCGCGACCTCAGAGGCACGGCGAGGACGGCGCCGTCGGCCCCCGCTGACGCCGCCGCCTCGACCAAGGCCCTGAACGCGTCCCTCTCGGTCACCACGGAGCCCGACGCCACCAGCAGCTTGTCGCCCGACGCGCACAGTTGGCCCGCGGCCCTTACGGCGTCCTCAACCGAGTTTCCATCGACTTGGAGAGGCTCGTACCTCCCCCCTTCAGCCGTCCTGGAGGCCACGTAGACTCTGCCGAACATCTCCCACAGGATATCGGCGGCGTAGCGGTACAGAGGCCTCCCGCCGAGCCTCACCTCGGCTATATAGCCCCCGGTGAGCGGCTTGAAGAGCTCGTTGTACTCGTTGGCGGCAACGACCGGGATTATCATATCACTCCACGGTGACGGTCTTGGCCAGATTGCGGGGCTTGTCCGGATCTCTGCCGAGCCCCACGGCCGTGTAGTAGGCCAGCAGCTGCAGCGGTATTGCGAACGAGGCGGCGTTCAGCAACGGGTCCAGATGGGGGATCTCGAAGACGTGTCTTAGCTTCCTCGCCGCGTCGTCGCCGCGCGGAACGACGCCGATTATCAGCGCGTCTCTCGCCTGCATCTCGGCCACGTTGTTGAGCAGTTTGTCCTTGAGCGACGGGTCCGAGAAGACGAACACGACGGGGAATCTGCTCTCGACTAGGGCTATGGGGCCGTGTTTGGACTCGCCGGCGGGGTACGCCTCGGCGTGTATATACGCTATCTCCTTCATCTTCAAGGCCCCCTCGAGCGCGACCGGCATGCCGAGCCCTCTGCTCAGATAATACGCGCTTTGGCTGTTCTTGAGCCTCTCGGCGAGCTCCTTGGCCGAGCCCTCGTTGAGCTCTATGGCCTTCCTCGCGACGTCGGGCAGCCTCTTCAAGCCGTCCATGCGGGGCTCCACGTCGACCCCCAGCGCCTTGCCGATCTGGGCGTGAAGCGCGGCGAGGAGGGCGACCTGCGTGGTGAAGGTCTTCGTGGCCGCGACCCCTATCTCGGGCCCCGCCCTGGTGTAAAGCACGGCGTCGCTCTCCCTGGCCAGCGTGCTCGCAACGACGTTGGTGACCGCCACGACCTTTACCCCCCTCTCCCTCATCGCCCTAGCCGCCTTGATGGTATCTATGGTCTCGCCCGACTGCGACACGGCGACGGCCACGTCGTCTGCGTCGAAAAGCCCCTCGTAGGTCGCATACTCCGAGGAGATCAAGGGCAGGGCCGCAATTTTATACTCGGCGAGGCCCAGCTGGAAGACAAGCCCGGCGTAATACGACGTACCGGCGCCCACGACGTACACCCTCCTGGCGTTCAGCAACATCTCGGCGACCTCCGAGAGGCGCCGTTGCTCCAGTCCGGCCACGGTCGAGGCCAGCGCCTCCGGCTGTTCGTGTATTTCCTTCAGCATGAAGTGCTGGTAGCCGCCTCTGAGGGCCTGCTCGGCGCTCCAGGGTATTAGGTGTATCCTATCGGCAACCTCGACCCTGACGCCGTCGTGCTCCACGACGACCTCGGTTGGCGTGACGTAGCCGTATTCCCCGTCCTTCAGCGGGAGGACCTTCTTGGTCTGTTCGAGCACCGTGGGTATGTCGCTGGCGACCACGTTGAAGCCATCGCCGAGCCCGACTATCAACGGCGAGAGGTTGCGGGCGAAGAATATCTTGTCGGGCTCCTTGGAGTCCACGACGGCTAGGGCGTAGGCGCCCCGCAGCCGCGACAGGGCCTTCCTGAAGGCCTCCCAGGGGGTCAAGCCGCCCCTCTCGTACTCCTCCATCAGATGGGCGAAGACCTCGGTGTCCGTCTCGCTTCTAAACACGTGGCCCCTCGCCGCGAGCTCAGCCTTCAGCTCCTCGTAGTTCTCGATTATCCCGTTGTGGACGACGGCGATAGAGCCCGTGCAGTCCACATGCGGGTGGGCGTTTACTTGGTTGGGCTTCCCGTGGGTAGCCCACCTCGTGTGGGCCACGCCGGTGCTACCTCTTATCTGGTCGAAGCCGAGCCTGCGGGAAACCTCGGCGACCTTCCCGGCGTCCTTCTTGACCACTATGCCGCGGGGCGTCACCACCGCGATGCCCGCCGAGTCGTACCCCCTATACTCCAGCCTCTCGAGCGCTCTGCGCAACAAGGCGCCGAGGGGGGCCTCGGCGTCGGTCGTTATGCCGAAGATGCCGCACACACTACCGCCCGGCGGCGAGTATATATTAATTTGCGTCATGGAGCTGCAGTGGAGCTCCAGGAGGCCCTAGATCTGCTTGAATCCAAGGCGAACAGCCCGACGTTCATAAAAGCCGTCGGGAAGACCGTTGCCGAGGCCATAAGGACGCTGGTGGAAGCCCAGAGGTGCAACGTGGTCCTGACCGCAGAGGAGGTCCTCAAGGTTCTGAACGACTACTACGTCTTCGAGTCGCGCATGAGGAGGCTCGTGGAGCTCTACGAGGAGCTCTCAGGCGGCGCATTGACGGCCCTTGTCCGCATGACGCTGGGCGAAGACGCGGCGTTGCCCGACATGGACTACAAGCTCTTGTTGAGGGAGTTGGAGGCCTACAGATCGGAGCTCTTCAAGCTAGCCGAGAAGGTCAAGGAGGCCGAGAGGCGATGCCCGAGGGCCTACTCCTCGACCAGCTCCAGGGCGTAAACGCCGGGCCTCGAGATGCCCAGCCTCTTGGCTATACAGGACTTCTCGGGGTCTAGGACGGCCAGCATGCCGCGCCAGTTGTTGACGAACTCGGTGGATCCGCAGTTGGGGCACTGCGCGGCGTCTTCGGGCACTATCAGCCTGCAGTTCTTGCAGGCCTTGTAGCCCGACAGAGTCCTCCTGGCGGCGCTCATGGCTTTTTGCCTTTCTTCTCCCTAAGCCACTCCAGCTTCCCGAGGCCGGGTCCGCGCATGGTCATGGTTATCCTCACCGCAAGGTCGAGGCCCTCCCTCTGAGCGACGTAGGACACGCCGGTGATGCGCGCCCTCACCACGTCGCCCACTCCAACCTTCCTCTTGCTCCTCTCGCCTATGAAGCTCTTGGTGCTTGCGTCGAACAGGATGTTGGGCTCGTCCATGAGGTGGATCTTGTTTATGAAGCCGAGGACCGGGCCTATACGCACCATGACCCCCACCTCGCGGGCGGACTCCACAATGCCGTGGGCTATCTCCCCGTCGAGCGGGACGTAGGTCAACAGGTCGAACACGGCCCTGTGGTACGTGGCGCCGTCGCCGAAGAGTATGACGCCCTCCCTCGCCACCTTGGCGCCCAGCACGGCCACGACGAAGCCGAGATCTCTGAAGGACTTCCCCTCGTACCTGGCCCTCAGCTGGGCCAGGGCGACGTCCTCAAGCGGCTTGCCGAACTCCGAAGGGTTGATCCTGACGTAGTCCTCGGCCTCGATTAGACGGAAAGGCATGGGGCTATCCTATCTCTCCCCCTTTATAAGCGTAGCTCTAGAGAGGAGGCTCACCGGCCAGTCTCCTCCAGCCACCTCCCTATGGCCTCTGCCAGTTCGGCGTAGCGCATGAAGCCCTCCAGATGCCCCTCGCCGCACTCTATCATTATCCTGCCGTCCTTCATGCGGTACACCCTAGGCCTCTTGCCCGTGAGGGCCTCCACAAGGGCGGAGAACCTCTCGGCGTCGGCCTCCCTGCCGCCGGGGGCGTCGACCCTCGCTACGGCGAAGCCCACGGCCTCGTTTCTGGCCCCGCGCCTGCTGAAGGTAATCGTGTAATCGCGCCTTACGCCGTCAACCTCCGCCGTTATTGTGATCTTCAGTAGGGTCTTGCCGCTCTTGCCCCTCTCGGGCTGGGCCCTTCCGCCGAGGACGTCCACCACGTGCTTTCTGCCCCCGACGAAGACCTCCCTACCCTTTACGTCTGTAAGCCTTAAGGAGCCCACAGCCTTGCCTCCCTCCACCACCTCCAAGGCCTTCTCGTGGACGGCGCCGCCCTTTTCCCTCGCCCTCCGGAGTATGTAGCCTATGAACTCCGCCGCGAGTCTCTGTCGTTCGCCCTCGCCGTGTACGGAGAGCCAGGCGGCGTACGCCAAGCCCTCCCTGAGGATCGAGACGTAGCCCTCCCTGCCGCCCTCCGGCATCTTCACCGCGAAATGGCGGCCCTCCACGAGGCCCATCGCCTTAAGCCGCTGCGCCTCCCGCTCTATGTTGCCGGGGTTGGTGGAGTGATATCTGACCTCAAGCGCGCCCTCCTTCAGCCTCACCTTGTACTTTGGCCAGCCCTCCCTCACCGTGCGTCCCCTCTCCAGCTTCTCAAGCCAGCGCTCTGCCCTGCCCGCGTCCACCCAGCCCCTCGCGAGGACCGCCCTAACGATCTCGGCGAGGACGTCCCTGAGCTCCTTACGGCCGGCCGCGAGACTGTCTGTGGTGGCTCTGACGCGCCACTCGTCTCTATTGCCAGCCTTCTTCACCTCCGCGTCGACGCCCGCCAGCTTGAGGAGGCGCGCCGCGAGCTCTGCGCGGCCTCGGTCGGTCGATTGGAATTGGAGCAGGATGTCGTGGAGATATTAGGGTGGGAGGCGTTCTCCGCGTGTTCGTGCGGCTCGGCGACGTGGTTAGGGCGTTGAGGGCGCTGGAGGCGAGGGGCGGGTCGGCGCACCTCGCGCTGTTCGAGCGCACGTGGGGCCACTACGCGCGCGCCGCCCTGGGCCTGGCGCTGGAGTGGGGGCTGGCTGAGAGGAGGGGCGACGTCTACAGGCTGTCGGGAAGGGGCAGGAGGCTCCTCCGCGAGCTGGAGGGATGCCCCGTCGAGGCTAGGGCCGTGAGGGGGAGGCTACTGCTGGAGACGCCGTTCGGCGAATACTCCGCGGAGCCCGCAGCGGCCTGCTGTCCATCGCCTACAAGCTGGCGGAGGCATGCCGCGGGAGGCCGCAGGAGGTGCATAGGAGAATCGTGGAGGAGGCCGCGAAGGCGATAGAGAGGGCGCCCGGGCTCGAGAGGTGGCTATACCCGCCGCCGGCGACGAGATGAGGCAGCTTGAGGCCCGCGGCCGGGCATGGCCGCGGGAGGCGCCGCTAGAAGTGGTAGTAGTACAGCTTCAGCAGGGCCACCCTGCAACCCTCGCCGTTTAGGTCGCCGCAGTTCTCGTAGACGGCGCGGAAAAGCCGCCGAGGTAGGGGCTCCTTAACCCTCGTGGAGCCCCACAGAGCGTATAGCCTAACTGCGTCGGCCATCCTCCCCTTCACAGCCTTCAGCAACATGAAGACAAGTTGCGCCTGAGGGTCTCCAGACGCCAAAACCATCTCTTGGGTTCTCCCATCCACCTTATCTAGCAATGGGCGTGTCTTTCGCACTATCTCTACTATACATGATCTCGACTGCCCGATAACCGCTTGAACACCTGTAGCGGATGCCGCGGAGTCAACGCGGTATTCTGCCTTGGATAATTGGTCACGCTCTTCAGGGGCTTTGTCTCTCTGCAGACAACTGACCAGCATCAATAAGATCAGCTCCGGTGGAAGTCGCAACCTAAACACGACCACACCCTCCTTATGTCCCGCCCACTCCCCCACGTCGAGAACCCTAAGCATAAGCCGAGTAACCACAGAGACCTCCGGGACGTAGTTCAGTAACCACCACCGCTCTTTCAGTAACTTCACTGCCTCCTCTTTGTTGCCGGAGGCCGCCAGATAGACCAGATACTTGCCTAGTATGAAGGCCGCCATCGCTAAATATTCCGCGGTCAGTCCAAGATGCTTGGCGGTCAGTTCAAGGTGTTCCTCCGCCTCCCTCCACAGGTCCTGGAAGCCCTTAGCTCTCTCGAGAAGCTCTCCCCAGCTCTTTGCGGCGAGGACGCGGGCCTTAAGAGCAAGGCCACGGGCGGTGAGGTAGCCTTCCAACTGCTTCAGCCTTCTGCGCATCTCCGCCGCCTTTTCGAACTCTTCTGCGGCCTTTTCCAGCTTCTTCTCGTCTAACTCGCCTTTTATCTCGTTAAGTGCATGATTCAGCTTGTAGCGAGCCAACACATACGTGAGCCAAGCTCTCAAATCCTCGAGCACTCTCCTGGCGTCGCCTGTGACATCGCGCGCTGTCACCCACTCGGCGAAGTCCGCATCGCTTTTCATGATTTCGCTCAACTCGTCGAGATGAACCGCCGCCTTCTCCAGCGCGTTCCTCACGGCTTCGGTCTCTCTTACGAAGTCGTCTAAGCCGCACTGCCACTGCACAAGCGGCGCCAAGACGTCACTTTTCAAAGCCACAGCCAGCACATGCGCCCTAGCCGCGGTATTGAAGAGACGATGTGCCGAGAGGCCGCCACCCGGCGCCGCCGCGGCGCCGCGCTTTCTAACCTCGCCGTACAGCCGGCACATATCCGCCACCGCGTCCTTGAGGCGATCCTCGATGTGCATCAAGTGTTTTGTCAGCAGGTTTGAGTAGGCGCGGGTGGCCTCCACCAGGGGCCAGCGGCGCTCCGCCTCAAGGAGGCGGTCTTTGTGCCGCTGCAACGCGTCGTAGATGTACTGCGCGGTTTCTGGATCCAGCGTCTCCAGCTCCGAGGCGGCGGCCAGCGCAACGACGTACCTATGGGGCGCCTTCTCGCCCAGAGGCCTCAACGCCGCCAAGACCGGCAACACAGCCATCGGACGGGCCACCCGTTGCACCGCGAAAGGCGCCGCGCGTAGTAGCAGGTCGGCCGTCCCCCCATCCACCTCAGCCCCGGCGGCCAACGCGGCAAGGCCCAAGGCGTAAAAGGCCTCGGGCAAACCGAAGCCTCCCCCTATCCACCTCGCCGCCAGCCCCTCCGCTGTCTTCTTCGCGGCTTCTATGGTCTCCGCGTCTGCGAGGGGGGAGAGGACGCCTAGCCTTTCCCTGATCCTCCGAATCTGCTGAAGATCTTTAGCGTACAGCGCCTCAACGTAATACGGAAACCCGACTACGCCTATTGAAAGCGGCGGTATCTCGCCGTCTATAGTCAAGTACGCATCCACGGCGCAAGGCCTCAAGGCATCTCCCAGAGCCTCTGCGGCGTCCTCCGGGAGCCACTCCCTCCTAGGCAACACGGGATGTGTAGCCAGCGCGTGGCCTGCGATGAGGGCCGCCCTCTCCCAGCAGCGCTTGCCCTCGCCGACCTTGAAGACGGCGGCGAGCCTCCTGTTCACAAAGACCCGCAGAGACGCCCTCAATCCCCGATCCCTCTTGGGGACGCCGAGCTCGGCGAGGATCTTTCCGCCTTCTTTAAGTACTTCGCCGCGGGCCCAGTCGAGCGCATCTATCAAGCCGCTTAAGGTCTCTTTGTAGGGCTCCCTATCCTCCTCGCGGTGGAGGCCGGCGAGGTCCTCCAGCGCCTCCTCCACCAGGTCCTCGTGTCGCTGGGCGAGCCAGGTGGCTATGGGCTCCAGCGCGTCTTTTTTCAGCGACCGCAGGTCAGCGCCCTCTAGCCCCTCCGGCGTCGAAAGACGCCACGCGCCTCCCTCATACGCCGCCTTAGTGACGTATGTCACGCCCACCGGCACCGGGCCGAAGTGGGCGTGGAGGAGGAGCGGCACCGCGGCCTGCATGGCCAAGTCGCCGCTACCCCGAAGCAGCATGTGCCAGATGTAGTGGGCGAAGAAGAGCTTCGGCCGGGGCTTCGCCCCCTCCACAGCCCTCTCTACATCTCCAACGCTACACCCGTTGCTCTTCAGCCAGAGGCCGGCGTATTTGGCGGCCAGCGTGTATCCGCCGTCTAACTGCGCTATCTCCTCCGCCAGCTTGCCGTATTCGCCCCTGCAGGAGGAGTACGTCTTGATCACCGAGTTGAGAAACTGCCAATCATTCAGCTTCACCTCCAGCACCGCATCTCCAAATAGCTCAAGCTCGTCCTTCACGACCCCATAGAGGTCGATTGGCAGAACCACCAACAGCCTAACCCCGCCCCCTCCTCCCTGGAGGAGGCCCGCAAGCTCCCTCAAGGCCTTCACCACCTCCTCCGGCCTCTCCGCCTTCTCCATGTATTCATGCTTGTAGTACACCTCCAGCGGCGAGGGGTCGTACAGCACCGCCGTCTTTCTCTTGACGAGCTCCATCGTCCTTTTCAACGTGAGCTCATTCGCCGCCTTCTCCACGCGTACGGCCGCCTCCGCCTCCCCGCCTCTGAGCATCCTCCACACGACGTAGGCGGCTAGGGTGGATTTCCCAATCCCCTTGGGCCCCACCAAGACGGCCACCCCATCCCTCTTCAGCCTCTCCAGAACCCGCCCCGCCTCCTCCTCGAAGCGGCCCCCGGCCACGAGGGGGAAGAGGCCCTCCCGCAGATCTACGTAGGGCCTTTCGTTAAGCACGACGAAGTTCTCGTAGAGGCCGCCCAGCTCCACGTCCTCCAGAAAAAGGACGCCCCTCTTGGCGCTCTTCACCTCAACCCAGAGCCTGTCCACCGCGTCCTTAAGGGCCTTAACCTCCTCGGCGAGCTTCTCCGCGCCCGCCCCGGCCAGGACGCCCAGCGCCCTCTCGACGGCTTCTCTATCTAGCCTAAGCGCCAGGGCGAGGCGCGCCGCCAAGATGCTTCTCAAGTCCCCGTCCAGCTCCCCCAGCCCAGCCATGAGCTTGACCAGCCCGTCCCAGCCCCCTCTTGAGAAGAGGAGCGCGGTCAACACGTCCGCGAGGATCGAGGCGGCCGCCCCGCTCCCGGGCGCCGCGACGTCCATAAGCCGCCCAACTGCCTCCTTGACTTGGCCGAGGAGGCTTTCCAGGGCGGATTCCGCCGCCTTTGCCGCCTTGCTGAGGCGGCCTTCGGCTACGTCCAGCTCCTCCGCCAGCTCCTTATAGAGCCTCAGCTGCCTCCTCACGTGGTCCTCCCCCTTCTCGGCCAGCGCCTTGGCCAGGCCGGGCGGCAGGTAGGGAAGGCCGAGCCACCTAAACTCGACGCCCACCTCCTCCATGAGGGCGCGTAGCCTCCTCGCCTCGCCGTATTCCGCGTCGGGCTGGATGTAGAAGAGATAGAGGGAGTACCCCACGTACTTCTTTAGGTGCTCGACGAAATCCCGCGGAAGCTTCTCAAAGGACCTGAGGAGCTCCGCGCCCTTTATGCCGGCCAGCTCCCTCTCCACCTCATCACCCCGCACGTACTTGCCCCCTACAAGCATGCGGAGCCGCTTGACCAACCTCTCTCCAGCCGCACCGCCCGGCGCCAGGCCCGCGGTCTCCTCGGCCGCCTCCACGCCGCGCGCCTCCAGAAACTGCTTGATGAAGGTGGTCTTCCCGGCGCCAGGCGGCCCCACCACGACCACCGGTACTCCGCCCCTCGCTGCCTCCTCGGCCCTAAGCTCGTAGAGACGGCCGAAGAGCAAGACCATAAAACTGCGCGGAGACACGGTAAAAAGTTTACGCTAACGGCAGGTCCCCGACTGCCTGCGGCCTCAGCGTATTCGCCTCACTGGGGAAGGCGCTTTTAACCGGGGAACAATGTACATGCGTCCAAGTCACTATCCGCAAAGAGGCAGGAGTTTTTCTACGAGTTCTCCCAGGGTTTTCGCCTCCACGAAGGGTTGTCCGCAGCTGTAGCCTTCGGCGAAGCCCACCGCCACTGCGCGGCCTTTGCTGAGCTCTGCGTAGATCTTAGTCGCGGCAGAGGCTTGTGGAAGCATCTGCCAATTTACGCAGTACACAGCCTTTCTGCCCAGCTTCTCCCTCACGCAGTTGAGAAGTTCAGCCACAGCACTTGGGCCGACCTTAGGCGCGCCCTTGCCCTCGGCTTCAGGCACCACACAATCGAGGAGACACCTCTCCAGCTCGTTCCTCAAAAGGGCCTCCGCGAGGCCTGCAAGTTCTTCAATACGCTTAAGGGTGGGGAAGGGGTAGCCGAATAAGAAGTAGCGGTGGTATAGCTCCTTCCACCTCTCGACAACCCTGTCGCGGCACAGCCGCAACATCTCGAGGGGGTATTTCTTCCAGAGGTAGGTGCCGTCCCACCTAAGCATTCTCTGATCCGCGCAGTCTAACATACAGTGGAGCACAGCCGCCTTCAGATGCTCTTCGTCGAGTCTGCCGTATCGCCTGAGGATCTCGTATAGGAGATCCACGCCGTGTAGCGTGGCCACGCTGAGACCCAGCCCGCCGGCGGCTGTAATGGGCGATGCGAGCAGGCCGCACACGGCGTCGTGGCCCCTCGCCCCCTCCTCCCTCAGAGCCTCGTCGAGTTCCCTGTCGATAAGCTCATCCACAAAACGCGCCACAGCCCCAGAAATACCCACAAACTCAGCACAACGCTCATGACAACGCCAAGAAGTCATAAGTACATACACCGAATAAAATTTAACGTTACCCAGCGAGCTATCACATACCGCTAAGGGGCTTTTTAGACCGGGGCGTTACGCGTGGCGGTTGAGGCGCCGTATGAGCGGCTCCTCGGTTGGCAGTAAGCCCACGAAGTCCATAGACACCTGCCGTGGCCCAAGCCGCTTGGATATCTGGAAGAGCTCCCGGGGCCTTGAGGGATGGGGAGATCCTACGCATCCGAGGTTGGGAAAGCCTTTATTGATCCCCGCAACCGCTATCGGTCTCACAGTTTTTAGATGCCGAGGCGTCAACAGGAGGACCAGAGGGCTGGAGAAGGGCCTTCCTTATGGCCTCTAGGAGTTCTAGGCCGAACCTTTCGGCATGTTGCACCGCCAGTCTCTCCGCCTCTTCGCGTTTTTCGCCGGGTTCATGCACCAAGGAGTTACGGATTTCAGATAAGCTAAACTTCTCGTTGATTTGGTAGGTTATGCCGAAGTCTCTGCAGAACTGTTTAGCCCACTCCTTGTTGCATCGCCTCCTGTACCTAAGCGCGGCGGCTAGAAGCTCAAACGCAATGTAAAATTTAAGGAACTTGTCCAGAGGGTCGTCGTCTACGTCGCCAGCTATCCACCACTTAAGCACCCTTATAAATTTCTTCGACTCTGGCTTGTCTCTGTTCGCAGTTAAAAGTTGAATATACTTAGCCACCGATTCTTTCCAATTCATAGGCCACGACGCCATGCTGGACCGGTCGTACATGAAAGCTACGTCTCTTGCCTCTATTACCTGCCTATCCTCCTTACGCCCTTGGCTAGCTTGATTTACGTTTATCTGCTCAACAGAAAAGGCTCTCCCGAATGCGAAGGTTAGGGCCGAGGCAACAACCTCAGCCTGCTCACGTCCTTTTTGCTTCGCCTCCTCACTATTCGAAGCGTGTACAGTCGCAGTTCCGTGGACAATGTCGCCGTTGACTCTCAACTTAACGCCGTAATACTCCAGCTCATCCCGCAGAGGAAAATCCACGGCGCATCTAAGCAAAAAGTTTACCTCAAAGCGTTCCATACCTCAGCTGCTTCGCCAAGGTGGAGACCGCCAAAAATCTCGACGACTGTGGGTGGGTTGAGAATCCGGCAGACAATATGTTTGAATTTTGGCGTAATCGCGCCGGCATGTGTTTCAGATTCCCACGCGCTCGTCTGGGACGCTTGATGAACCGGCGTTGCATGACGGCGAGATGATTGACTGTAGTTGTGAGCCGGCGACGGAATTACCTCCGGCGGGACTCTTCTTTGTTGCCATCGCTTGATGAGGCGGTGGCAATGAACGCTATTACCCCAACTACGGCGGCGATGAGCACCAAGGACTTCCACGGAATTAGGGTGGCTGGCTTCGGCGGTTTTTGAGCACTCTCTATCGGCTTCACTATTTTATGGGGGATGTTGTGTCTCTTTAGTATCTCCATGAGGTAATGGTCATAGGGGTAGGAGCCGTAGACTAGGTGTTCTAGATATTCCCGCGACACCTCAATCTCGGCATCCAGAGTTCCATCTTGATAGCCTCTAACATGAACCTCATATGTGTCGTCTAGCGGCTTAACAAGGCCGAAGACCTGCCCCGGCTTCCAAACCTGCAACGGGGTATCCCTAAAACCCTCCTTAATAAGCGCCTCCTTGGCGCGGTCTAGATACGGCGTCCATATACGGCCGATCATAGTAAACTACTCTCGACTTTCACATATTTATTTCCATCGTTTAAAATTGTAAGCGGGGTACGTAGCGGATCTCAATAAATACGGCGCCTACGTCAACGGCGAGGCAAAAGAGAAGTAACAACGCCAAACTCGACGACGTAATCTCGCTGTGCAATGTGTTTACGCTGTTTCCACTTGCAATCCGCCGGAGGGCCGTGTTCACTTCGGCGATAATTGCCTACTTCACCTTCTGCTTATCTCCTTTCCTTAGAGCCGCCTTGTCTCAACCAGCTCTGCGGAGCCTACGTCGAGAGGTATCCCGAACTCCCCACCCCCTCTCTACGCTCCCACAGCTTCAGCCGTCTCTCTATCTGGCTTGGTCCCGCCTATTGCTATTGTTGTACGGACTTCCCATAGGCCCCGTATCTTCTCCAGGTGCCGCGCTTTTCTCGCCTAGGCCAGACACGGCTACATACCGGCGCAGACATACACCTCAATAGATTAATTCCCGAAGGCAGTCTACACCCCGGCGTTGCGCACCTATGGGCCGCACGGCGCCGGCACGTTGCTTTCTGTTGCATTGAGGTTTCTGGAGAGGCGCACATGACAACAACATAACTGCGTTTCGCCGTAGCTACAAGTTTTACTTCTTCACAGCGTTTGGAAGAGCAGATCTCTTCAGGATTGAGGTAAGCAGAGATATGTTTAGTACGCTGGTCAACGTGCTCAAGGCCGGCAAAATGCCGCAGAAACTCGGCAAAATCACGGAACGGAAGACGCACGTAAGACCCTCAGTATGTCAAGAAGCTTCTCGACGAGGTGTATAGACGCGTCCTAGGTCCCTCCCCCTTCACGACTCCTTCTCCTACTCCCTCAGGCTGGCGCCTAAGCCCGTAGGGCGACGTACGGCCGGAGACTTTCGACGGCGGCGCCGAGCCCGCTGGCCGGGAGTCTTCGCCACGTTCGGCGAGCCTGACTACATGGAGCTGGGGGGCCTCGTAGTTGTCGACCTCCGCGGGTTTAGGGAGGCGCCGTCGGTGGCGTCGGCGGTGGTGTACAGAGTGCTCTCTAGGGTGTTCGAGGCGCGGGATGAGGAGCTGGCGAGGGGCGCCGCGCCTTCGCCCACATTCATCTTTATCGACGAGGCCCATTACTACTTCCCGCAGGAGGGCGCCCGGGAGGATTTCAACAAGGAGGTGGTTGAGGCCATGATAAACAAGCTCACCAGGCTGGGGAGGGTGAGGAGGATGGGCGTGGTCTTCGCCACCCACAGCCCCGCCGACCTCAACGACTTGGTGATCCAGCTCACCAACACCAAGATCGCCATGAGGAGCGAGCCCAAGGTGCTTGAGCGCGTGGACATGTCCGAATACGCCGGGGAGCTGGCCTACGCCCAGAGCGGAGTCGCCGTGGCCAAGGGCTTTATCTACAGGACGCACGCCGTTACCTTCAAGACCCTGCCGCCCCAGACGAGGCACAGAGAGCTATAGCTCAGGCGCCCCCGACGCGGCCGACCGCCTAGAAGCCGGAGCGCCGATCCCTCGCGGCTAATCTAAGACTTGACCTCTTCCACGGCGGACTTGAACGCCTCGAGCGCCTTCTCCACCGCCTCTTCGCCGCATGTCTCGGCTAGCTGCCAGAGGGCGCGTATCAGCTGTATCCTCTTCTTGGCGCGTTGCTTGTATTCCCGGAGGGCCTCGGACTTCAGCGGGCCCATGGCCATATTGCCGTCTTGCCACCAGAAGCCGAGGCCCCGCTCACCGCCCGGCTGTCGGAAGCCAGAACCACGCCGCGGCCGTACCGAAAACGCCACCACGAAGGTCAAAGGGGAGAATCTTATTCGGAGATTAACAATTTGAAAAGATCGGCGATTTCACGGAGCGGTACTAGCCGCATGTCGTCTACGTCTAGGGTTTCGATAGAGATATTTGGGTAGGTTCGCTGGAGCGTCCACAGCTCCTCGAAATGCATCAAGGCCGCGATGTTATCCACCACTATGTGGATCTTCGCATTGCTACAACTGGTATATTTCTCTACTGTTTCCTGGATCTTTTTCATGACGACAGGCCCTTCGCCGTATAGGGTCTCTATTTCGTAAACTTCCCCCTTCTCCGAATAGTAGACATCTGCTACTGCGTTGCAGAGCGGGGCTTCGGTCCCTATCTTCACCTTGAGCGTTTCAAGTCTCTTTTCCAGATCGTGCATCTGCACTATGTGGTAAACCGTGAAGACCTTCATTAGATAGTGTTCCGCCGACTCGTTAGCGCCCCGGCGACTTAACAGGGCATAGATGCCCCCGTCTTCGCTCAGCAACTCGTTAAGCTTCCTCCGCTTCTCCGACAGGCATCTGGTAAAGACTTTCTCGAAGGTAGCCGCATCCGCCTCCTCCTTATTCTGCAACTTCTTCAACTGCCCGCAGAGGAGATAGGCGAGGTATAACGACTCGGCGCCCGCTATATCTATCTCGTAGGCCGGGATACTGGCTCCGGAGAGATCTCTCTTAATTTCTTCTGCGAGCCCCAGATCTTCGTGGCTACAGAATCGGAAGATTAAGTAAGCTGGCTTATGCTGAAGAGCGATTTCCCGTATACGGTCTCTCAACACCTCGGTCGTCGTTGGGAGAGCTTTGGAGTTGCAGAGGTCTATCGATATGAGGTTGTAGTTGCCTAACAGCGTGTCCATTATCTGGGCTACAAAGCTCTTGTGTTCTCCATCGAGTTTTGCCGACAGCACAAACGGCCTCGCCTCTACGCCAAGTTCCCTTAGCCTAGTTTTCAGCAACTCTTCTACAAGAACGAGGTGGGGATTGTCTTGGTAGTCTTTGAGAAACACAACCGCCTTCTCTACCGCTCCGTTGAATAACGCGGCGAGGTAGGGAGCCTTCAAGAGCCTCAGCGGATTCGCGGCTTGCGCCTCTTCTACACCGTACCCGGAGCCTACAGCGGACACCGCCTGTCTCGAGCCCAACAGGAATTGGGAAAGGAAAGGTGGACCAATGACCTCAAGGGCTTTAGGCGGCGAGGAGGCGACGCTGAGACTTATAGGGGGACTTGCCAGTACCTGCATAGCCTCTTGAGTGGCATATTGAAGCATCAGCGGCGCTTGTACGTTCACCTCGCCCCGCGGCGCCACTTCAAAGCTTTTCACTATAAAGAGCGCGTGGAGCAACTTAGCGGATTCGGTCTCTTTACCCTCAACTGCTACCCTCGGGCTAATAGTTTGTATTACGCCTATGCTTATCGGCGATATGCGTTGTTCTACCGCTCCCATCTCTTCACCACGCTGTATGCAGCGGAGAGTCTTTGGCCTAGTTGCTTTTTTAGCTGCTCTTCTAAGAAGATACGCGTGTTGATGTCAGCTTCGATGAGTTCTACAAATCCGGACATAACCAATGGCATGAGCAGATCGAGGTATGTATTCCAGAAGATCTCCATGCCGTCAATACGATAGCCATCTACTTTGAGTATGTCTCCAACATAGACGCGCGTTTGAAGCACGTTATAAGAAATGCCAGGAAGGGGCTCGGCGTAGTCTATTTCGAGATTTACCTTCTGCGCGTTATGTGGAATTACATACCAGTAAATAAGTGAAACATAACTGCGTTCATAAGGTCTAAGTGTTAGGACTTTATCTACCGAAAATGAGTATTTACCAGTAATATCCTCCATAATATCCTTCAGAAGATTATTGGATAATCCATAAATCCTCTCATTATAAATAGTAAATATATTTTCTCTAACTCTTCGTAAGTATTCTTTATATATACTATCTAGCGGCTTTCCACCATATAGGAACATTTGTGAGAGCGATGGGATAGACGTAACCATATCCCATATGGTCTCGTTGAGCAGAACTATAAGAGCGCCCAGAGACTTAGCGTTTATTGCGTTGGGTAGCTGTAACCTGTATTCCGAATCGGCTCTGGAGGCTTTGACCGTCCAGTCGGCGAAGCCGCTTAGGTCGTACCAGTCTTGTGAAGTCCACTGGAAGCCAAGCTTGTTGAGGACGTCGCTGTATTGCGAGGGATCGCCGTAGTGGAGGTGGAAGTGTAGCTTGGTTATTTTTCTAATGGAAAGGGCAAAGAAGGTATGGGGGCTGTAGTAGGCGGTGACGTCCGCGGCATACTTAAGGAAGTCGTTTAACTTACAGTCTCTAGGCTGGGGGCTAAGGTCTTCTCGTCTGGCGATGTTTTGTGCTATGGTCGCTATCTCGTCGACGTATTTCTGCAGGCTGTGACCGGAGCCGACTGTCTGCCGTAGGTGACTCCCGCACTCGGCTAACGGCAGTATTTGAGACTGTATGTAGTTTCGCCAGCTTTTCTGCCAGTCGGCTAGATTATAGCTCTCCACAAAATGGTAAAGAGCAGGCTTGGAGTAGGAGCTAGCCATATCTAGGTGGCTTTATCGCTATAAAAAGTTCTGTCGCTGTGACGCGTCTGACGGTTCCTGCCGTCACTGGGCCTGGAAAGCTCGGCATCCCGCCTGCGGGGCTTCCGCAACGCTTCCATAACGGATCCTGGGGGACAGAGCCTACGCGGAAGACACCTGCGGCGTCTGTGCTCAGCGAGAGGCGTCAGACGCTTGTGGGGCTGGAGGGGGCCCTCGAGGTGTGGGGATCGGCGCCCACATGTATGCACGTCCACGTATCCTCTCCGATGCGGCTGTAAAGCTCTTGCATGGCCGGCTGTGACGCCTCGGCGTCTCTCGACAGCGGCCCTCTTGGCCAGTTGTTTTTAACCACTATTGCTAATAGCTAATATGAATATGCGTCTTGTCCTTAGGGATGTGGGCCGGTCAGGGAGGCCGATCTAGACCTCTTCGGCGTCACGCTCCTCCACGGCCCACACGGCGCCGGGAAGACCGCCGTGGCTAGGGCGCTCTCCGCGGCGTCGAGGCTCCTGGGGAGGGGCTCCGTGAAGGCGAGGGAGGCGGCCGCGCTCATAAACCGCGACGCCGAGAAAGCCGTAATTGAGCTGGGGGAACACGCCGTGGAGCTGACGTGGGGGCACGCAACCGTGAAGACGGGACAGCACGAGAAGAGGCTTGAGGGCGATCTCTACGCCGGCGTCGGCATCGCCGGCATCCCGCTGATATGGGTGAGGGACGGCGTGAGGCTCTACGGCACTGAGGCGGACGGCTCATACACGTTCTCCCGCCTCGTGGAGGAGGTCCTGCCTGGCCTCTTCGGCGAGGGGCTGGAGGAGGCCTTAGACCTTGTGAACGAGGCGCTGGGGCCGGCGGGCTTCCAGCTGGAGCTCTGGGGCGATTCCTACACGCAGCAGACCGCCGCCGTCTTCCGCGGGGAGGACGGCGAGGAGTACGAGGAGGATGCCGTGTCGGAGGCCGTGCTCAAGCTGGCGCAGGCCGTAGCCGCCGCGGCGGCCGCCAAGCGCATGGGCGCGCTTCTATTCATAGACGGGGTGGACCTGCTGCAGGAGGAATACGCCAGACGGCTGTTCGCCGCGTTGGCCAAGCCGGAGGTCCCCGCGTTGGTGGAGATACACCGCGCCGATCTGCTCGGCGGGGGGGTGCTATCTGCTGAAAAACGGCGGGGCCGGGCCGTGCTAGGCCTATGAGGGCCCGTCGGGAGGCCTATGATCCCGTGGTGGAGGCCCGGGTCTACGTGGACGATCCCGGCGTCGTGTTCGTCTTCAACGGGAGGTTCTGGACGCCCGTGAGGCGGGAGGATGTGCCGGACGTGGTCGTGCCCGTGGTGACCGTGGTGGCGAACGGGAGGAGGTACATATGCCGCAACGCGACTCTGGAGGAGGCGCTGGCTGGGTACGAGAAATGCGGCGCCGCCCCTTAGCGGGGGTTAGATCGGCCGGGGGTCGATGGAGGCTGTTTCAACGCGCCGGATCGTAAGGTGTTCGAGCGGGGGCCTCGCCGGATGCGCCAGGTCGCCCGGGCCCTTCGGCCTGTGCTTCCCGACGAACGCCTTGCCCAGTACGGCTAGGGCAGCTGTGGAGGCGGCCGTGGCGAGACGTATCGCGAGGACGCCGCGGCGGCCGCCCGGGCTAGGCAGAGACCCTCCACGCGCCGAGATGCGCCTCTCCTTGTGAGCACTAAGCTAAACAAATATGTCGAATCGAGGAGATGCCGTCTTAAACCGCATCGACTTCGACATCTAATATTTTTGTTAGTAGGGAAGTACGCCATCTTAAACCCCGTAGCATCGGCGATCTTTATCTTAATATATTATTATCACTTATAATTATAGCGGTTTTGAGAAAAACTAAAGATGGGCTTTCCCAGGTGCATGGGTCGGGCGGAGGCGTTGAGGATTCCGGGGGTGCGGGCGGCTAGGCGCTGCTTCCTGTACGTGGGTCAGGCGATGGAGGACGAGGTCATCGTGGTAGATGCGAACGAATTTTATGTAGTGGGGACCGTGTTGGACGAGTGGTACATCGTACCGGCTCCGGCTCAACGTATAAGGCAGTTCTTGGCGGCGTTGTTGGGCGTGAAAGAGGAAGAAATCGAGCTGAATTGCTGACCTGAGGTTCAACCCTCCCTTTTTCTTTGCCTCCACCCCCTGTTCCCTCGGAGCCTAACGGCGGCGGTCGCCCTTTAGGGCATGAGCGCGAGAGGCGATCAACGCCTCAAAGCGCCACCAACTCCCCGTCGTGGAATAGGGCCACCGCGAGCCCCCTCCTCCTCGCCTCCCCTACAACCTCGGCGTCGCCCGACAGCACCACGCCGCCGATGCGCCCCGCCGCCTCCACCACGGACCTGTCCGCAGGACCCGCCGCGTCGACGACGAAGGGGGCAAGCATCCGCGCCACCTTGACGGCCACCCTCGCCTTCCGGCTTCTACGGGCCAGCGTCTGCAGCTCCTCCAGCACCGCGTAGGTGGTGAAGACGGTGTGTTCGGCCAACGCGGCCGGGTCCACCCTCCGCTCCACCAGATATATGAGCGAAGAGGTGTCCACGACGAGCCTCAAAGCCCCACCACCGATATGCCCAGCTTCTCCGCCGCCCTTCTGAACGCATCCGACCTGGCGGCCATGATCAGCTGGAGGCCCTTCCCCCTCGCCAGGTCCAGATACGTCGCCAGGAGCCCCTCGGCGTAGCTGTCAGGCACGGCGAGATCCACGTCGTCGACGGCCACCACGCTCCCTCCGTTGGAGAGTATGAGCTGCGTCAAGACGGGCAGAACGGCCTTGGTGAAGTTGCCGACGTTATACGCGTTGGTCCACGCGCCGCCGGCCTTGACGTACATGGCTATCCTCCCCGTGGACACCAGCCCCACCCTTACGTCGTCTATCCTGGCGGCCTTCAGGAGGCCGTAGAGGTGGTCCCTAAGCGGCTCGAACTGCGGCTGCGACAAGATCCGCGAGATCTGGTGGGCGGTGTACTGCCCCTCGGGCCCTACGCTCGTCGCCGGCAGAAGATCCACATGGGTCTCGTAGGTGTACTTCCACGCCGCCAGCCTCCTGCCGCTTATGAAGTAGTAGGCGTCCTTCAGCCCCACCCTCAAGTCGAGCAAGATCCTCTCAGCCCTCCTGAAGACCTCGTCGTCGATCTGACCGCAGGGTATCAGGACGTCCTCGTTCAAGACCGCGTAGGGCGCGGCGCAGAGCTCCGCGTCCAGGCCCTCGGGGTACACCACCCTGCCCCTCTGGCCGCTCTTCGCCACGCGCAGAAGTTGCCGGAAGTTCTCGTAGACGGCCTGCTCGACGTATCCGCCCTTGGTGGCGTAGGAGTAGCTGTAGCCGTATAGGCCGCCCTCGAGGGCCCAGTGGGCCTCTATGGTGAACGGCGTCGACGTGTCGCCGCCTCTATGCACGTCCTCGGCCTCATGTATTATCAACAGAGGCCCTTCGAGCAGGATCCACTGCTCGCCTCTGCTCTGCATCAGCATGGAGAGCGCCTCGAGGAGGGAGGTCTTCCCCGAGTTCGGCGGGCCGAAGAGAAGGACGTGGCCCTCTAGATCCACGCAGCGGTCCAACGCCCTGAAGTTACGGGCGCAGAGCCTCCTCAGCTCCATAGCCTCGCAAGCTCGTCCCTATACCTCCTCAGCATCTCGTCCAGCTCCTCCGGAGGCGTGTCGGGAGCTATCTCCCTGCACCTAGGTATTATGTGTATGTGAAGGTGGGACTCCACGCCGGCGCCGGCCGCCCTGCCCACGTTTATGCCCACCAAGACGTCTCCACACCCGGCGGCCGCCACCACGGCGTTTTTCACGAGAAAGGCCTCTCTCAGCAAGCCGGCGAGCTCCTCGTCGTCCAGCTCCTCCAGATCGCCCACGTGCCTATAGGGAGCCACCATCACGTGGCCCCACATGTAGGGATATTTGTTCAAGAGGCCTATCGAGTACCTGCCTCTGAAGAACACCAGGTTGTCTCTGTCCGCCTCCGGCCTCCCTATATATTCGCAGAAGAAGCACCCCCTCCTGCTCTCCCCTGACACGATGTATCTATACCTCCACGGCGTCAAGACCACGCGGAACGCTCCCACCTGCCGCTCTACCCAACGCCTTTATAGGTTTTTCGAGGCGTCGCCCCCTAGGCCCTCCGGCCAGCCCGCGGACCGGGGGATGTGCGGATGGGCGCCCCGCGGCCGGCTCAGCTCTGCTCGACGCGTCTGGCCTTGACCAGTATGAATCTATCGGACACTATGTCGTATATTATCGAGAAGTCGCCCGACAGCATCTGCGCCAGCTCTACCTTCTCGCCGAAATCGAGGGAAATGCCGTACTGCCTCAACACCTCGTCTAGATCAGCCGAGTCCTCGGCCTTGAGGGAAACGAGCTTCGCCAACGCCCTCAGGTCCATCGTAGGTTTCGTCCCGCCGCATATTTTTAGGCAACGATCACGGATTTAAGGTGACGCGGACTATTCCGCGTGCTTACGCTCCAGACGCCTGCGGTGGTGGCCATAGGCCGTAGGGCCGGGAGGCTCGCGGCTTACGATGTGGAGGGCGGGAAGTTCTACGACCTCCCCGTGGATCTGGAGGGCGTGGAGGTGGCCGAGCTCGGGCTGGACGGCGCCAACATCAGGTCGCACATCGTCATAGCCTCCTACGCCACGTCGTTGATAAAGGCCATAGCGGTCGACGGCGACGCCGAGGTGCTGGACGTCGGAGGGCTCAGGAAGATGCGGAGGGGGCCTGTCGCGATACAAGCAGTGAAGGGGCGGGAGCTGGGCAGGTGGGACGACGTGTGGAACAGGTTGATCCTCATAGGGGGGCAGGCAGGCATGCTGGCGGTGGGGGCCTCCAGAGCCGGCTCCCTCCTCCACCTGAATACGGCGCGGACGGACGCCCGCCACGTCAAGGCCTTGACGGATTCCCTGGAGTCCTTGAGGACATTCGGCGAAGTCTCGGCGGCTTGTTCCTGCAGGCTGGGTCTACTTCCCGTGGAGCTACTGGCTAGGCGCGGCACCGAATATATATTGGTCAAGGTCTATATGAACGTCCAAAACAGGAGGAGCAACACGGCCGTGGTGATCAGAGGGTCCGGCGGCAATATACACAAGAGGTTCATAGGTCCCCTGGAAAATCTCAATCTTTTTATCCAGGAGGCGTATAGGGCCTGATGGAGCGAGTCATCGTGCTGGCGGGCGGCTTCGCCACCAGGCTGAGGCCTCTCAGCTACACAAGGCCCAAGCCCCTCTTCCCCGTGTTGGACAAGCCGATCATAGACTGGATTGTGGAGGGCGTGAGGGGCATAGCCCCCGTGGTCGTGTCAGCCCGTTATCTTTCCCACATGATCCGCGACTACGTCTCGAGGAGGTGGAGCGACGTGGCCGCCGTAGTCGAGGAGAATAGGCCGCTGGGCGATGGAGGCGCCGTGGCGTACATAGCGGATATGCTCAGCCTAGACGGCCCCGTGCTGGTGGTCAACGGCGATGTGTTCACCGACATTGACTACTCCGCCGTCATAAAGGCCCACGAAAAACACGGCGGCGTGGCCACGATAGCCTTCGTCGAGGTGCCGCCCGAAAACGTGAGCAAGTACGGCATAGCGATAGTGGACGACTCCATGAGGCTGAGGGGCTTCGTGGAGAAGCCGAAGGAGCCGCCGGGAGGCAGCCGGCTCGCCAACGCGGGCGTCTACGTGTTTGAGGCCGAGGCCCTCAAGGCGATCCCGAGGAGGAGAGGCGAAGTCAAAATAGCCAAGGACCTCATACCGGCCCTCCTGGAGAAACAAGATATATACGTCTATATACATAGAGGCATCTGGCACGACATAGGGACCCCCGCCGACTATCTTAAGGCCAACTTCGCCGCCCTCGACAAGTGGGGAGGCGCTGCCGAGAGGGCCGGGGCCGAGATCACGCCGCCCGTCTATATAGCGGAGGGCGTGGAGATAGGCGAGGGGGCCTCCATAGGCCCCTACGTGGTGTTGGGCTCAGGCGCCAGGGTGGGGAAGTACTCCAGGGTGAGGAGCAGCGTGTTGATGAGGGGCGTGTCGGTGGAGCCGGGCTCCCACATATCGGGCAGCATAATAGGCGAGGAGAGCTACATAGGGAGGTGGGTCCGCGTGGTCGACGCCGTGATCGCCGACGGCGTCTACGTCAGAGATGAGGTGTCCGTGGGGAGGAACTCGTCGGTGGGCCCCAACAGAGAGGTCGTGGAGGACGTGCCTGAAGGCGCCACTCTGCCCTAGTCCTACCGATCACGGCCTCCATACCGACTGTCACATATCGAACCGGCTGACAATGCCCATATAGGAGGAGAAAAGGGGAATGGGTTAGGCGGCGAGCATGGCGGCCGCCGTGGAGGAGGTAGGGCGCGGGCCTGACGGCGTGGTTGCATGAAGGCGAGGCAGGCGCGCTGCCCAAGGGACTGTTGATGCCGCGAAGGCCAGGGAGTACATACAGGTTCTGCGAGGCGCGGCCGCGAGGACGTCGGGAGGACTGGGCGCTTCAAGCTCTGCCGGGGTAAGGGCGGCCTTTTCTTCCCCGTTTTTCCTCCGGCCGTGGGCCTTCGGAGCGGAGGGGCGTGGAGTACGGCCTATAAACTTTTCTGTAAAGTCTATACTGTGCCTTAACCGAAGGCGCCGCCCCGCTCTTCAGCGCTTTTAACCGCATTCATCCCTCCTCCAGCCTGGCCTCATCACTGTCCTTTCTGACTTTATTTAAAATAACGCGTAGCGCATTCTCCACGTCGGTCTTCGCGCGTATCTTCTTCCTGAAGGCGTCGCCGGCATCTGCGGCGATGCGGGGGCCCTCTATGTATATCCTCGCGGTGGAGGTAGGCGATATGTATGGCCTGAACACCAGACGCCTCTCCTCTACCTGCAGCGGGCCTGTGTAGGAGTAATACCGGGACTTCGTCGCCTTGGCTATCAGCGACATGAGCCTCGCCAGGATTCTGCCTGCCCTTGCGACGTCCTCGTCGTCTATCCTCTCCTCGCGCCCCCTGCCGACCACGGCGGAATAGACGCTCTTGGTCTCTCTGTGGTATTGCATCAAGAACGCGGCCTCGTCGCCTATCAGGGAGATGGACACGACGTAGGGGCTTACCACCACTGAGAGCAGAGGCTCCCTAGAGCCTTTCGAGCGGGTCGACGCCATTAGGGCATCTGTACTGCATCTTCCTGGCGCAGACGTCGCAGAAGAGATGGCCGGTCTTCTTGCAGAGATATCTATCCTCATATAGGTAGAGCCTCCTGCCGCATCTACTGCATCGGCCTATCATCAAGGTCTTTATGGGGTAGACCACGAGAATCGCCCGTTGGCGATCCTATTTAAATTTTGGCTATGTCCTCCTGCCGACAAGCCTCAAGACGACCCTCCCCCCGTCCTTGACGAGCTTGGCCCTCTCCGTGGCTAGGAGATAGGCGAGCGCCTTGTTGGGGTCGGCGCCGGCCTCCCTACACCGCTCCATGAACGAGGAGATGTCCTCGCCGTCTTTCAGCTCCACTTCGGCTATTGCCGGCGAATCGAGCCTCAAGACGCCCCTGACCAGCATATCCAGCTCTTCATGCACGTCGGCCAGCTTCCCGAGCACCTCAACCACGGCGCCCAGCTCCTTCATGAGCCTCGCCACGGCCTCGCTCAGCTCCTCGTCGCCGTAGCGCTGCGCCGCTCTGTCCAGATCCCTCAAGGCTCTGGCGAGATCCCTCACCAAGTCCATATCCTCAGCACCCTATCCAACGTATTAGGGTGTGTCTTAACTAAGAACCTCAGGCGCGAATAGGCCGGGTATAATACCTCCTCCACGACCTCGCTCCACCCGATCTTCAGCAGGCCTGTGGCCAGATGTCTAGACCCGGCGTATCTGTCCGCCTCGTATTCATAGAGGCGCAGCAACGCCGTGTAGAGCAGAGATGCGCCCACCAGATGTATCCCTATTAAATAAAGAGATATATTAGTATATATATAATTAATTAAATATGATCTTAGAATAAATTCACTTATTAAAAATATAAGTATTTTATACATATGGTGGAGCTTAATATGGCCCTCCTCGTGCCTCAAGGCGGCCTCTATCTCCTCGGGCTTCAACCTCGCCAGGAGGCCCGTGGTGGCTAGAATCAGGCTACCGAAGGGCGTCTCGAAGGATATGGCGTTGGCCGAGCGGTCCTTAACCACGCACAAGCCTCTGGCCTTGAAGTGATAGGCCTCGTAGTCCCCAAGGACGGCGGGGTTCTCTAAAATCTGCTTTTTGTTCCTTTTGAGAAATTCTATATCTTTATATTTTGTTTTTATAATTGTTATATAGTCTATTTTAATACATTTATTTTTTAGATACAAAAATAAAATAATATAGCTTGCGATGATGGCGGAGACCCCCATCGCCAGCTGCAGAGATAGGTGGTGTAGCAGTAGGGCCGGCGGTACTGAGATGATGAATGGAAGGAATAGAAATATGGAGCTCATCTTGATCTCGGGCGGCTCGACCAGCCTGCCGGATCTCCAGGCCCCGATGATGGCGACGTTGTGTCTATCGTCTCTGACGAGCTCCCGCAGATATAGGAGATACGCCGCGCGCGCCTTCAAGCTACGGAGTCTGGGCCTATCCACGTCTATGGGCTCGCCGTCGGCCAATATGACGCCGTCCCTCACCTCCAGCCTCGAGCCCAAGCCCAGCCTTCTCCACTGGTCGCTCAAGTCGATATACACGAAGAGGGGCGAAAACCGTAATATATTGGCGGCGATTACTGTAGTTTTTCCGACTCCAGGATCTCCAGGACCTTATCCGTCTCGTACCTCTCCAGGAGGTCCCAGAGCTTGCCCGTTCGATAGAGCCCGTAGACTTTGCCCCGCGCGCTGCGTTTAATCACCGCGATGTATCCGCGATGCACCAGCTCGTCCAGAAAGCCCCTTATCATGACGGTCTTGGCCCGTATGTCCTTCCGGCTGTATATACTTAAGTCCTGGGCTATCTTAGATGGCCTAAATGTTATAAGATTACCCTTTGCATTTTTCGTTTGATCCTGCAAAAACTGTATAGTGATCCTTTTTATCACATAGGAATCGAGCTTATCGGAATATCTGTAAATTGTACGAAAGCCTTCCATATATCATCAGAATTCACCTCTTATTTATGCATTTCTTTTCTATTTAAATACTTTAATTTTTCTATAAATATTATTTTCTCTCTTATTTCATAGACGGTTCTTTCTATGTATGACAATTTATAATTTAGATAATTAAAATAAATTTCGCAGGGTTCTAGCTCTTTGACGTCGACGCCTAACGCCCTCAACGCGGCGGCGACCCTTTTTATCATTTCTTCATCTTTTGCCATATTAAATAAATTTATAAATTTTAATTATTTTATCATTTATTATAATCGACGAATTATTTATATTAAATCTATATGAAATATGTGGTTTAACAAGCACGATGTTAGTATGAGCCAGTATGTCTTCGGGAGGTATCACGTTGGTCACCATCACTACCCTTATGCCGTATTTCGCCATTTCGGTGATTATATGCCTTATTATATTTAGGCCAATTATATTTTGGGCCTCATCGATAATCAATAGTAATTTTATATCTTTTGTTATTGGCTTATTTCTAAATTTATTATATATAAATGTTAAAATTAATGATATTATTAATATTTTTTCTTCTACTAATGATAATTCGGATAGATCAATAATTAAATTTCTATTATATTTAATAATGAACTCAAGAGGAATTTTGCCTTTATCCATGGCATCTAGTATATATTCTAGCCTCCGCAGTATCGCTGCCTTCATCTCGGTTTCACTCTTCGTGGTCGTCAGGTATGAGTCGATCGCCTCCAGCAGATCCCTCGGCCTCTCTATCTTTTGGTCCTTTATAGATCTATATAGAAAATAAATTGATGGCTCATTTAGATTCAACGAGATACCTATTAATTCTGCAAGAATTTTTTTATTTAAATTTGATATATTTAGTTTCAGCCTCGATGCCCATATCTTGGGACCTATGCTGTACTCGCCGTTCCAGTCGATGACGAGCGCCTTTCTGCCGCTACGTCTGGCGATCTTCCGCGCGAGGGTCGTCTTGCCGGATCGGGTAGGCCCTATTATGGTCACATGTTTGTCCAGAGGCAGATAGACGGCGCCGGTGGAGCCTATGCCTATAAACACCTCGCCATTCCTCCAGAGATACGTAGCAAGGGCCAGCGACAGTAGGGCTACCAGCGCGGCGTCGATCATGAGCCCGGCGTATCTCTTAATACCGCCGAGTTGGCGAACCACCTCGGCATGGCCCACCGATACCTCCAGAACCTGTCGTCGATAGCCGCCACGTACTTCTCCCGCCTCTCCAGGTCCCTCATGACTCTGCCCATCGCCTGCACCGAATTGCTGACGGCCGAGAAGAGCAACACGTGTTTAAAGCCGGAGAAACCCAACCCGTCGATAATCCGCATCTTGGCCTTCAGCCAGCCGTCCTTCACGTTAGGTATGGGGAACCCGACGAGGACGGCGGCGTCCGCATCTACGTTGATGCCCTCGGCAAGAGGGCTTCCGAAATACGTCATAACCACATGGGGGACGTCTCCCAGCGGCCTATCCGATACGGGATACTCTTTAAAATTATCTATATAGTATTCATATATTTCTTTATTTGGGACGAACATCAATATTTTATGATAATTATTAAAAATATTTTTTAATATCCTTTTAATTAATAATATAGTTGATTTATTCATTCTATTTATATATCTTATCTTTATTGGATATATATCTATTATTAAATTATCGAAAAATACATTATCATAATTTATATATTTTAAATTAAGAAATTTAATAAATATATCGGAAAAAGGGCTGGTTATCGACGCGCTCGCCAATATCGCGTTTCTCCCCCTCAGCAGTTCCCCCACTATCGGCAGCAAGACGCAACGACGGGCGCCGAGATCGCACATCTTGTCGGAAGGTGGATCCCTCTCGACGGCTAGGTCGTGGAGCAGAAGGTTGTGGGCCTCGTCGATTATCACCAGATCGCTTTCCCTCAGCAAGTCGACGATGGACGAGAGATATTCCTGGCTTTCGAGGTAGGATATGGGCAAAACGGCGATTCTGCTCTGGCGTCCCACCGCCTGTAGATACTCATACGGGCAAACCCCGGCATCATATATATCGTCTATTTTGAGAAACCTTTTATTTATATATCTATATTGAGCTTTACATATTCCCTTTTCGCGGAGCGACAGGCAGTCGGCCGCCGTCCTTGCGCCGAACTTGCAGAGGGCAGATCTCCCGAACATAAGGGCGGCGCTTCCGCCGTAGGCCGCCGTATATGAGTAAATCTGCCACGCCTCTAGGTGCGACCTGACGAAGAAGAGGGCCCTCCCGCCCGACTCGACGGCTATCCTGGCGAGCCTCCTGCTCTTCCCGAAGCCAGGCGGAGCTTGGAGCAATATCCCCACGTAAGGCAGGCGGTTTTAGAACACCTACGACCTCTCTATCTCCGCGAGCAAACGCCTAATGGTCTCGCCGAGCTTGCTCTCAGAAATCTCCTCCAGATCGAGACAGTTGCGGAGAATCCCGGCGAACAGCGCCCTTGCGACCTCCCTATCCCTCTCCCTCAGGACTCTATATTTATCCATGAGGTCGCCCGTCAGAACCTGCTCCACCTTGCCGGGATCCTCGGAGATCACGTGCTCCAGATCTCTAAGCTCGTCGACCACGTCGTCGAGTAAGTTGACAAACTCAGCAGGTTTGTTCGATATATCTATATTGACGTACGCCCTATTTATACAATATCTGACGAACCGGTACCGCAGCGCCTTGAGGGGGTCCATTATTGCTTGAGCTTCACCACGACGACGCCGTCCTCCCTCTTCTCCACCACCACGTCTATATAGCGAGGCGGCGCCTCTCTGCCTCTGGACCAAACCGCGGCGTTGACGGCGGGATCTATCCTCACCTTGCCCGGCTCCGCCTTCATGTGCCTCGCTACGAACTCCCTAATTATGCCGATAGCCCTCTTGGCCCTCCGGGTGCGGGCCGCCCAGTAGGATCTGCGCAGACTGATTCTATACTCCCTCGACGCCACGACCTTGGCCTCCTCAGACATGGCCCACCGCAAGAACCACCTTTTTAAGCCTTGAGCTTAGCCCGCCTCCAGTACCGCCTGGCGGGGGACCTGGTCACCCTGTTCTTGGTCTTAATTCTGACCCAGGCTGGAGGATCTCTGTTGGAGCTCAAGGCGGCCGCGAGCCTGAGCTTCCTCCCCAACGCCTTATTGCGCGCCATGCCTCCGTCCGCGCGGGCCCTTTTTAAAGATTTCCTAAAAACGGAATCTATACTCCTTCCTGCTCTTCTCGTATATCTGGGCCAAAATATCCTTGAGGTCCTCGTCGGTTATCGGGAGCTTAACCCTCCCGCTGGCCGCCAGGGAGATGAGCTGTTGCTCCAAGGCCTCGACCAGCTCAGGCCTCACTATCCTGAGGTTGTCCAGACGCGCGAGAGCTTCAGGCGTCAATATCCTCTTCAGGGCAAGTCGCCTCTGGGCCGCCAGCTCCTCCGCCCTCCTCCGAGCCTCCGCCTGTTCCTGCATCTCCTTCAGCTTCTTCTCGCGCAACCTCTCGAGCTCCTCGTCGCCGCCTTCGGCGGCCATCACTCCTTGGGCGGAGCCAGATATTTGGCCAACTCCGGCCTGCTCTTGACGAGCTCCTTCGCTATCCTGGTGGCGATCCTATCCACGAGCGACCGCCCCTCGGGCGTGACGACCCGCCCCCTCTTAGTCCTCGCCACAATGCCCGCCTGCTCCAGCTGGTGGAGTATCTTTCTTATCACGGCGCCGCCGGCCCTCCTAGTCCTCTTGCTCCTCGCCCCCCAGCCGACCTTCGCCCTATATCCGTAGTAGGTCCTCAATCTAGAAAGCCCAACGGGCCCGTCTAGGTAGAGCCTTCTGACTATCGACGCAGCCCTTACGTACCACCAGTCGTCGTCCATGGGCGGCCTGTCCTTATTGGCGCCCGTCTTCACGTAGGCGGCCCATACGGGCGGCTTCACCTGGGCCACGTTGGTCTTTAGGTAGGCGGCGAGCTCCTTGATCAACAGATCCGCGGGCACGTCCTTAACCGAAACCACGTCACCGCCCTTAGCCGGCCTATTTAAAGCTTTTCCCCAGCCCCGGCCTGGCAAAAGATTTTTATAGGGCGTTCCGATAGCGGGGCCATGCGTTTTTGTCCCAACGACGGCTCGTTGCTGATGCCCGTCAGGAAGGGCTCAGCCACGGTGTTGCGTTGCCCTAAATGCGGCTACGAGGAGCCCATAAACGACGCCGCCAGGTCGGCCTATAGGTCTAAATCCGCCGTCGAGAGGAGGAACGAGATACTCGTCGCAGACGCTGTGGCGGAGACCCTCCCCAAGACCAAGGCCGTATGCCCCAAGTGCGGCAACGAGGAGGCCTACGTCTGGGTCCAACAGACGAGGGCTGCCGACGAGCCCCCCACCCGTTTCTATAGATGCACCAGGTGCGGATACACCTGGAGGGAATACGCCTGATATTACAAGCCAAAGCTTATATTTGGCGACGCAACTGCGCACATGGCGAAGTACACCATCACGTATGCAGACGCCAAGGAGTGGTCCTACATCCTCGACTCCATAGCGGTGCTGGTCGAAGAGGCTGCGTTCGTCTTCCGGCAGGACGGCCTCGCCTTGAGGTCGCTGGACCCCTCGAGGACCGCCATGGTGGATCTATTCATACCCAAGGAGGGTTTCGAGGAGTATCCGGAGCTCCAGTCCGAGGTCAAGATGGGGATAAACTTCAAGGACTTCAGGAAGCTCCTCAGGAGGCTCAAGAAGGGCGACAAGATATCTATGGAGATCGAGGAGTCGAAGCTTAGAGTTAAGCTGATAGGCAAGTCTATCCGCTCCATTACGCTCCCGCTGATCGAGACCGCCGCGGAGGAGCTCCCCACGCCCAAGGTCGTCTACACCGCCGTGGTCAAGACGGCCAGCGACGTGCTCAACCAAGCGCTGAGAGACGCGGACGCAGTCGCCGACTCGGTCAAGTTCGACGTGGACGAGGAGGCCCTCTACATCAGGGCGTCGAGCGACAGAGGCGAGGTAGAGGTCAAGCTAGACAAGGGCGGAGAGCTGGTCTACGAATTCGACGTCAAGGAGCCGGCCAGCGCCACCTTCTCCCTGGAGTACCTCGTGGACATAGCGGGCAAGGCCTCTAAGGTCAGCGACATAGTGTCTATAGAGCTAGCCACGGCGAAGCCCATATCCCTGACGTTCGACATACCGGCGGGAGGCAAATTAACCTACTTCGTGGCGCCCCATATAGAGCAATAGGAAAAAACGCTGTTGGGAAAAATGCTATTTCTCCCGTGCGTTCGCTAGGTCCGTCCCTATGGTCTCAGGTCCCAGGAATGCCGCTGTGCCGTATACGATTCCGGCGAGAATAAGCCAGAATGCGGCTATCATCCATATGTTTTCGCCCTCTATGGGCTTGAAGAGATCGAACAGAGGTATGGAGTAGAGCGGTATCCACGCGCTTATGAATATGCCCGAGGAATAGCCGAAGCCGACGCCGCTGGCCCTCCTCTGCGTGGCGAAACGCTCGGAGAGATATACGGGGACTAGGCCCCAGGGCCATTGGGTCAGCCAGCCGGCGAGGACTGCGCCGAGGTAGAGCAGGGCGACGTTGTTGTTAGCCGCGCCGAGATACCATATATAGAACGAGGGGACTGCGAGTATCGCGGAGACTATTCCGGCTATGACCAAGGCCCTCCTTCTGCCCAGAAAGTCGGAGGACAGGCCCCACAGGGTGACCGCTACGGCGGCCGCCACGCCGGAGATGGCGTAGTAGTAGCTGGCCGCGCCTTGGGTTAACCCAGCCCTAGTCAAGATGCCCATGGCGAAGTCGAAGAGGGAGTAGCTACTGAAGAAGAGGCCGGTCATGAATACGAAGACCGACAGGAAGGTCCAGAGAGCTGGCGGTCTGAACAGGCTGAAGAAAGGCACCTTCTCCAGATTGCCTTTCTTCTTTGTCTCGGAGAACACCGGCGTGTCGGGCATGGCGAATCTTATGTAGAGAGCGACGACGGCCGGTATCAGCCCAGTGAGGAATACATACCTCCAGGCGTAGGTCTGCATGGCGGCCTGCCCGAAGTATGCCGTGAAGGCGGTGACCACGAAGGCGCCTAACGCGGTTCCCCAGCTGAATGCTCCTTGGACTATGCCGCTGACCATGCCCCTCCACCTGGGGGCGGAGTATTCCATGGCGAAGGGGTGGCCCGCTGCGTATTCGCCTCCCACGAAGATGCCTAGCACGAACCTGAGCGCTGAATATATCCAGAAGGCGGCCCAGCCCACTTGGTCGTACGTGGGTATCGCCGCGGTCAGCGCGCTGGCCGTGGAGTAGCCCACTATGGTTATCATCAACGTGTCCCGCCGGCCCCATTTGTCCGCAAGATTGCCGAAAATAGCGCTTCCGACCGGCCTCGCTATCAAGGTGAACGAGTAACCCACCAAGGTCAAGAAGTAGCCGATCACCTCTCGGGAAAGCGACTTAGGCAGTAAGATTGCGGCCAAGATCGACGTCATGGCGGTCACGAAGGTCAAGTCGTAGGCGTCTAGGAGGAAGCCCAGAAATTGCGAAGAAATGGCGTTGGCCGCCTTAGGAGGCCATTTATAGTGTTCCGGGGACCATTGAACCATAGACCTGGGGAATATACGGTTATAAATATTTTATTCTCTGAATGGTATTGTAGCTATGTCGCCTTCCGGATTGATATTACGTAAACTATTTTTTTATACCGCTGCGGTGCTCTGGACGTGGCCGCGAGGTTTCTCGAGGCGTTGTTCAGGAACTACTACAGAGGCGCGAGCCTCGACGTGCCGGAGATAGAGAGGCGGGAGGTGGGCTATCTGGCCCCGGACGGCGTCATGGTGAGGCATAGGTCGTTCAAGTCGGCTGAGGAGCTGAAGTCCTTCTGCGTCGAGAGGCCGCCGCTGGGGCTCTACTATTCGGCGGCCCTCTACGAGAGGCCGGACGAGAGGGATATGGACGCTAAGGGGTGGCTGGGCGCCGATCTGGTGTTCGACATAGACGGCGACCATCTCGACACGCCTAGCTGCAGAGGGATGGAGCTCCTCAACTACAGATGCCTCGAGGACGCGAGGGAGGAGGCGTTGAAGCTCCTCGACGCGTTGAGGAACGAGCTGGGCCTCGAGGGGTCGCCCGTCTACTCGGGCCATAGGGGGTTCCACGTCCACGTCAGGTCCGACGAGGTGAGGGGGCTTGACGCAGGCGAGCGCAGAAGGCTCGTGGACTTTCTCGTCGGCCGCAATCTAGACCTGTCCAAGCTGGAGGCGAGGGTCGGGAGGAGGGTCGTCAAGCTCTACGCCGAGGAGCCTCTGGGGAGTTTGGCGAGGCTCATGCGGGGTCTCGACGACGGGAGCTACTCCATAAGGATAGACGAGGTGGTGACCACCGACGTGCACAGGCTCATCAGAGCGCCGGGCTCCCTCAACAACAAGACGGGCTTCGCCGCGATCCCCCTGTCCTATTCCGACCTGGACCGAGACGCCGAGTCCATAGTGGAGAGGGCTCTGGCCTTCAGGAAGGGCGAGGTCCCCGTGAGGCTCAAGGAGCCCGTGGGGGAGGTCCTCGGCATCGAGATAGGCCGCGAGGAGGCCGTAGTGCCGACCTACATAGCGATATATCTCTATCTACAGGGCAAGGCCGAGCTGCAGATCGAGGGCGACAGAGACGTCCGGGGGCAACGGAGGCGGAGCTACGGCGGTTGAAAGAGGGCGCGGGGAGGATTTATTAAATAGGTCAAGATATTTCGTGCTAGGCGAGATCTACGCATGGCTCGAGGCCGAGATGAACGCCAAGCTTCTGGCCAAGCCGCCGGCTCCGTCCTACGCGGAGCTGGTCAACAGGTTGAACGAGGAGCTGAAAAGGACCGCGTTGCCGCCGGCGTTGGAGGAGGGCCTGAGGACCCAGATGGCCAGGGCCTTGGCCTCGATAATAGAGATCAGGGTTAGGAAGATCGCCATGGAGCTGTACCAAGGCAGAGAGCCCCGCGACCTAACCGCCGAGGAGGAGAGGCTGTGGGGATCCCTCAAGAGGACTATGGAGATGCCGTCGAGGGCGTCCGGCAGATACGAGATAGTGGTGTTCCTAGACAAGTTCCCCATGATATCGACCTCGGACTTCAAACAGATAGGGCCGTTCAACAGGGGAGACCTCGCCAAGATGCCCACGGAGGACGCCAGGGAGCTCGAGGCGAAGGGCGTCGTGAGGCGGTTTCGGCTGATCTAGTCGAGCGACCTGACTATATTGCCCAATATCTGGGACCTGCCGCCGGTCGGCTGGACCAAGACCCTGCCGCAGACGAGACATCTGACGACCATCGAGGCGTGGCTGAACACCACCTGCTCGTTGCCGCAGTCGGGGCACCGTATCCTCAGGAACTTGGTCCTCGGCTGAGGTATCAACACCTTGGAGAACCGGGGCGGCATGTCAGACCAGCTCCACCTTCTTCATCCTCCCGAGCGTCTTGTGAAGCTTATAGCCGCATTTGGAGCAGGTCAGCACGAGCGTTATCTTCTTGTTGACCTTGGCGAACCTCTTCTGCTTCGGCTTAGGCGACGATCCGTAGCCCTTGAGCTTCCGGTTGTACCTCCTCTGGCCTTCAGACAGCTCCCGCCTCTTCCCCTGGTGGTACATCGACACGGCGTGTTCCGTATATGTGTCGCATCTGGGGCAGTACGCCATCACCTTCTTAGGAAAGCGCATGGCCCGCCAGACATGCCCAGCTTAAAAACATTGCGCCGGCTAGCACGGGCGGAGGTCCACCGCCGTCGTGTTTATCCTCGGCGTCCCTCCGTAGGGATTCGGCGTCCCGTCCACCAGAGCGTTGACGGGCCTCCCCTCGGCGTCCTTCGGGATCCCCCTCATCAACAGCACGCCGCGCGGGACGTCGGGATCGGCCACAAGCCTGACCCTGATGGACGTGCCCCCTCTCTCCAGACAGGCGTACTCGCCCCTGAAGTCCTCGGGGTTCACGTAGACGACGGGCGGCGGGGCGCCGTACTCCTCGAAGAACTGCGTGTTGGTGTGCATGGGCTCCGAGGTGAAGGTCAAGACATATCCGGCGGCCGGTCTCACGTAGGACGGCAGAGGGCTCGCGCCTCTCCTCTCTGCGGAGAGGCTGTAGAACTCGAGCTTGCCGCTCGGCGTGTCGAAGCGGAGCGGGTCGCCGCGCCTCAAGGGGACCGTGCCCCTGGCCTTGAGCTCGGCCAGAGCCACGCCGGCAGGCCTCAAGGCCCTATCCACCGCGGCCCAGGGGTCCTCGGCGATCAGTACGTGCCTCTCGAGGCCCATGGCCCTCGCGACCTCCCTAACCACCCAGTGCTCCGGTCTGGCCTCGCCAATGGGCTGCGCAGCCGCCTTGTTGTAGACGAGCAGGTTGTGCCAATAGCTGTAGATCACGTCGTCCTTCTCGAGGTATGTGGGGGCCGGGAGCACCAGATCGGCGCATTCGGCGGTCTCGTTGAGCACTATCTCGTGGACCGCAAGGAATAGATCGCCGCGTTGCGCCGCCCCGCATATCCTATCGCCCTGCGGCAGAGTCATCACCGGGTTCGAGTTCCATACATACATCACGTCGAATTTATCCACGGCGCCGCCCAGAAGGCCCATGGGCACCACCCAGGACGGCCCGCCGGCGTGTAGGCCCCGGAGGTAGTCGAAGTCTATGCCCCAGGCCCCCGAGTTCGAGTAGAAGAAGCCCAGGGGGTCGCCCAGAAGCGCGTGTATCAACGATATCGCCCTTATGGCATCTCCGCCGTTGAGGGACCTGCCCAGAGAGAAGCCCATCACGGTCTTGGCCCCCCTTGCGTAGAGCTCGACGAGCGCCTCGAAGGCCCGCCTGCCCACGCCTGTCTCCGCCTCCACGACCTCGGGCCCGAAGCGCGTCGCGTATTCGGAAAAGGCCTCGAAGCCGTGGGTATACCGCCTCACGAAATCGGCATCGTACAGCCCCCTCCGTATTAGCTCCCCCGCCACCCCGAGGGCCAAGACGACGTCTGTGCCCGGCTTCACCAAGATCGGCAGATCCGCCGATTTCAACGTCTCGGTGGGGGCCACGTCGACCGCGGCGATCTTGGCGCCGGCCCTCTTGGCGACCGCCCACCCGTGTATGAAGCTCACCGCCGCGTTGACTCCCCAGAACACCACGGCCCTGGCGCCGGCGAGCTCCTCCGGCAACATGCCCCACGATCGGCCCCAGTGGAGCTTAAGCGCCGCGTGGCCCTCAGCGCTACATATGGAGTAGTCCGTCGACGCGGCGCCTATGGCGTTGAAGAGGCGGGCCGGGTAGTACCAGGTCAGGAGGCCTTGATTCCCGTCGTACTCTACGTGGACAACTCTGCGCGGGTCCGCCGCCTTGAGCCTGCCTGCCAGCTCGGCCACCGCCCTGCCCCAATCCACCTCGACAAAGCCCGACTCCCTCCTCATCAAAGGCCTCTTGACCCTCCTCGCCGAGCGGAGCCGCCTCACGTCGGCCCTGCCTCTGGGGCAGGTGAAGCCGAGGACTGGGAACCACTTGACCGGCTTCAGATCGGCGAGGTCTCCGCCCGAGGCCACGGGCTCGAAGATACACGTGTCGTAGCAATCCCTAGTGCACGCCACGACGCCCACGCGGAACCTCCGGTAATTCTTAATAAATCCTCCCGGCTCGCCGCCATGGTCAGGCTAACCGACTACGAAGAGGCCGTGAAGGCCCTGGCGGCCGCCTCCGGCCTCCCCCATCTGTCGGCGGTCCCCATATACGTCGTCGGCTCGCGCGCCAGGTCGAGGGCCTATGCGAGGATATGGGGCCTCTACAAGCCTCTGCAGGAGGCGCTGGGGACCGGGCCCGTGTACGTGGTGGAGCTGTTGGACCCCTTCTGGCGGCTCGACTGCCTGGGGAGGGCCAAGGTGCTGGCCCACGAGCTCGCCCACATACCCCGCACCGCCAGCGGAGCTCTGAGGCCCCACAACGCCTCCTTCCGCAGAGACCTCAAGATCATATCGAGAGGCGTGGAGGAGGCCTGCCGGGCGATCAGGGAGGCGGACCGAGGGGGAACGCCCTCTCTCTGATCACCGCGTAGGCCGCGTACGCCCCGCCCGCTATCAGCAAAACCGCCGATATCCCCACCAAAGGCCCCACGCCGGTCAGCCTCAGGGCGCTGGCGGCTATCGGCACGAGCGGCAGGTGGCTGCGCCATTTCGGCACCTGCCTTAGGAACACCGACGGGACGAACCAGGGTATGCACAGGCTGAACATTATCACCGCTATTCCCATGTAGAGGAAGTGGTCGGCGGGGAGGCCCAGGAAGCCCAGCGGGGACAGCAGGGGCAGGAGCCTGCCCACGGCGGTGCCCCACGCGTAGGGCTCCCGCGATATGTAGACGCCTCTGACCACGGCCAGAAAGGCCGCAAACGCCATAGCCGTCGCGGCCGGCCGCGGCAGGGGCGAGAAGATCGAGGCGAGGTATACGGCCGCGAAGGCTACGGCCGTCGCAACGCCTACGGAGAACTTCCTTTTCGCCGAGTCGACGCGCAGCATGAGGCTCATGGCAGATGCGGCGGGGAATGACATGGCCAGCTGCCACGGGGAGCCGGCGAACGCCAGCGCGGCGAGACCCGCCATGGTCAATATATTGGGCGGCGCGTTTCTTCCCCTGAGGCCGGGGATATAAAGAGCTATGTAGAGCGCCGAAAAGGGCGCCCAGGAGAACGGCATGTGCGCCAGACGGCCGGCCGCCCCCAGAGCGAATAGGGCGAGGAGGACGTAGCTCAAGGGCCTCTTCGGCATGGAGTTCGTGAAGGCGGGGTGTTGAAGGTACATGACCGAAAGGTAGAACGAGAGGAGCCCCATGATCATCAACTCGCCGTGCATGAGGTCGGAAAAGCCCGGAGCCGCGAGCCCGGCCATGAACAACGCGAAGGACGCCGCCATGGATATCTGCGAGGCTCTGATCAGATCGACGTTGGCGTAGTAGTAATCCCTAGTGGGCCCTCTGCCTATTCTGTACCACATGGACGTCCGCGGAACATCTTTTTAGTTTTTAAGCATGCGGAGGGGGTATGGGCATGTACTACATAGCCGACGAGAAGCTTAGGGCGGCTGTCGAAAAATTCGGCGTTGAGAAGACCATGGCGTGCAGAACCCTCTATCAGCTGGTCAAGCTCCACAAGTCGGGCCTTGTCACCGAGGCCGTGGGCAAGAAGGCCGAGTCCATGATGGCGGACATGTGCCCGAAGGAGCTGATCGACGTGATAGCGCAGACGACCGACTAGGGCCTGATCAAGCGAAGGCCCTCTCTATCTGTTTATAGATGACGTATTTCATGATCTCGCTAGTGCCCTCGCCGATCTCCAGGATCTTGGCGTCCCTGTAGAACATCTCCGCCTTGCTGTCCTTGCTGTAGCCGTAGCCGCCCTCGATCTGCACGGCCCTTCTGCTCACGTCCACGGCGATGCGTGAAGCCTGTAGCTTCGCCACGTGCGACATGAGGAGGAAGTCGGGCGACTTCGTGTCGTAGAGATACGCCGAGTAGTACGCGAGGGTCCGCGCGGTCTCAATCCCGGCGAGCATCTCGGCCAGCTCGAACTGCGTGTTCTGGAGCTCCACGAGCCTCCTGCCGAAGACCTCCCTGCTCCTGGCCCAGCCCAGCGCGTCCTCAAACGCGCCGCGGGCCACGCCGACGGCCACCCCCGAGATGGCGACCCTCCCCACGTCGAGGACGTGCATCAATATCTTCCATCCGCCGTTCACCTACCCCACCACATCGTCGTCGCCAGCTCTGCATTCGTTGAACTTCAGCTCGGTCGTCCCCGTCCCCCGGACGCCCATCACCTCGATAGGCGACGGCTGGATGCAGTTGCTCCTGGGCAGCAGGAACAGTGTGATGGCCTTGTGCCTCGCCTCCCTGGGGCCCGTCCTCGTCGCCACTAGATAGTAATCGGCGTAGAGGCCGTTGGTTATCCACATCTTCTCGCCGTTTATAACCCACTCGCCGCCTCTCCTCTCGGCCCTAGTCTGTATGGCGGCGGCGTCCGAGCCGCAGCAGGGCTCCGATAGGGCGAAGGCGCCGATCCTCTCGCCGGCGGCCACCTGGGGCAGTACGCGGTCCTTCTGGCTCTTGGAGGCGAAGGTATTTACGGCGTCCGCGAAGAGTATGCCGTAGGCCTCCACCAACAGGCTGAAGCCGCCGCTGACGTGGCCCAGCTCCTCCAGGACAACCACGGCCGTCCTCAAGTCGCCGCCTCCGCCGCCGTACTCGGCGGGCACCGTCGGGGTGAGGAGGCCGAGCTTCCCGGCCTCTCTAATAAGTCCTCATGCCACCTCAAGTTCAGAATCTCTCTGTCGAAGGAACGCCAAAATTCCTCCGGCCTGTCCTGCGTAAATGAAATGAATTCAGCGAGAGTCTTAAATCTATGGCTCGACATATACCTAGCTACATTTGATTCTTCTAAGTGTTCTCTTTCAGGTCTCCAAATTTGCATAAGCTAATATTTGAACTAATTATATAAATTTTCACATACTATGTTGCCCGACGGGGAAGGCGCCCGTCCCCCGGCCAGACCAACGGCAGACCGCCGGCGAGGGGGCCGGCAGAGCAGTGCGAGGCTACTCTATGCTTCTCCATACATCCAGAAGGCTCTGCGGGCATCTGGTCGACCTCAGCCTCCCGCCGTCGTTCTCGACGCAGACGGCCACTATATAGCCCGAGGCCGACAGAACCCCCTCGGTCTCGTTGTAGATCTCGAAGCCGTACTTCACGGCCTTCTCCTTCAGCTCCAGAGGCCTCAGAACCACTCTGACCTCGTCGCCTCTTCTGAGAGGCGATTTGAAGACGGCATGCGCCTCAACCCTGGGCATGCGGCCGTGCGCGTCCAGCACACCCCTAGATCTGTAGAGCTCCTCCTCGGCGTGCTCCACCAACGAGAAGAACTCGGAAAAATGGACGATCCCCGCCGCGTCCGTTTGTGACCAATATATACGGAACCTCGCCTCGAACGGCATTAAGGCGTTTCTTGCCCGGCTATTTCTTTCTTCATCTCCTCGAAGGCTCTCTTGACCTCCTCCACCGACGTCTCGTCCTCCAGCGTGGTCACATCCCCCATCTGACCGCCGACCGTTATGGCCCTCAACACGCGCCTCATGATCTTGCCGGAGCGGGTCTTGGGGAGCTTCGTGACGAAGTATATCTGGCCGGGCTCCGCTATGGGGCCCACCGTGTTGCGTATATGCTGGCGAAGCTCCTTCCTCAGCTCGTCGCCTACCTTGGCCCCCTCCCTGGGTATCACGAACGCTATGGGCACCTCTCCCTTTATGGGGTCCGGTATGCCTATCACGGCGGCTTCCGCCACTGCTGGGTGGGATATGAGGGCCGACTCCAGCTCGTAGGTGCCTAGGCGGTGGCCGGCCACCTTTATCACCTCGTCCGCCCTCCCCAACACCCAAATGTAGCCGT
>Ga0334722_10000335_pt1 | contig 71649 bp, 67 predicted proteins | sample C3_bottom_MG_FD_207210 | JGI IMG/M metagenome (GOLD analysis project Ga0334722, IMG submission 207210) | Sediment microbial communities from Yellowstone Lake, YNP, Wyoming, USA - C3_bottom | ecosystem: Environmental > Aquatic > Freshwater > Lake > Sediment | place: USA: Wyoming | collected...
AGTGCGGGCGCACGTTTTCGACGATCTTGGCGATCCGACGCGGAGAAAGTCCCAGTTCATGGAACGTGTGGGCGAGGTAGACGTCGTAGACGGAGCGCTCGTCCAGCAACCTCAGGCTTCCCTTTCCCCGTCCGGAAAGGCTGGCTTTGACGACGCCGGTCTCGAGAAAACGGCTCAGGTCTTTCTGTCGGACACCCCAACCGGCGAAGAGGTCGATGGCCTTGCCCAATTGGACTTGCAGCATGATATGTAACCTCCTTTAGGGTTACATTATCTTCCTGATGGACACGTGTGTCAATCCTGTCCAGGTTGTCCTGCCTATGCTTTCTGGATATTCCCCCACCGGGCCGCTTTCTTCGCCATCCACGGGTTGATCCCAAGGCGCTCTGCGATGTTGGTGTAGGTTATGCCCAACCTGCGAAGATGCAGGACCTTGTCGGATATCCTCATGTAAACCGGGACGGCGTCTTCGTTCGTCAGATCCACCTCGATGGCGATTTCGGAGGCGGTTCGAATTCTTTCAGATGGGGCGCGCCAGCAAATCCGAACCGGGCATCCTTGATGGGGTGCCCGGATTTTTTTTTGCCCCGATAGGAACCAGATCGCTTGCCTGCAGAATCTCATTTGAAAATGATTGTCCGTCTCCGAAGCGTCTCCCGGAACTTGGGTGCTTGGCCGGAGCGGAATCTGATGGTTTGCTGGGGGGCTCCCAATCCCATGGCATATCTTCTGCAGGAGGCGACCAGCTATGACGACAGTAAGCATTCGGCGCAGCGACGGGGACACCGTGACGCTGGACAGTTCGGCTGTCGAGAGCGTGAAAACCGAGCTGCGTGGGCCCTTGCTATTCCCGGGAGACGACGGATACGACGCGTCCCGCACCGTGTGGAACGCCATGATCGACCGGAGACCAGCCTTGGCAGTCCATTGCGCGGGAGTGAATGACATCAAGCGTGCAGTCGACTTTGCCCGCGCCAATGGTCTGCTGACCTCCGTTAAAGGAGGAGGGCATAATATCGCCGGCAGCGCCGTGTGCGACGGGGGGTTTCTGATCGACCTTTCCGGCATGCGCTCGGTACGCGTCGATCCGGAGGCACGTGTTGCACATGTTGAGCCCGGAGCGACCCTCGGGGATTTCGATTCCGAGGCACAGGCCTTCGGACTTGCCACGCCGCTCGGCATCAACTCCACGACCGGTGTTGCCGGCCTCACGCTCGGCGGGGGTTTCGGATGGTTCTCGCGCAAACATGGGATGACGATCGATAATCTTCTGGCAGTGGATGTCATCACCGCGGACGGCCGTTTCGTGAGGGCCAACGGGCGGGAGAACACCGATCTGTTCTGGGCCTTGCGGGGGGGCGGCGGGAATTTCGGTGTCGTCACGCGATTTGAATTCCGGATTCACCCGCTCGGCCCCGGTGTGCTGAGCGGACTGATCGTGTACCCCCTGAAAGAGGCAGCCTCGGCACTCAAGCAATACCGTCAGTTCGCCAAAGAACAAAGCGATGAGACCTCGGTCTGGGCGGTACTGCGCAAAGCCCCGCCGCTACCGTTTCTTCCGCCGGAGGTGCACGGCACCGAGGTCATCGTATTTGCGCTCTTTCATGCCGGCGACCCGGAAGCCGGGCGAAAGGCGATCGAACCGGTGCGGCATTTCGGAAAGGCGCTCGGGGAATTCATCGGCGTCCAGCCGTACCGGTCATGGCAACAAGCGTTTGATCCGTTGCTGACGCCGGGCGCCCGCAACTATTGGAAGTCGCACAATTTCGCGGATCTTAGCGATGGGGCCATCGAGACGACCATCAAGTACGTCAGCAACCTCCCGTCACCACATTGTGAAATCTTTTTCGGTCAGATCGGCGGGGCCACCATGCGGCCTGCCGCCGACTCCGCGGCGTACCCCCATCGCAACGCTATGTATGTGTGCAACGTCCACGGTCGTTGGGATACCCCGGCGGAAGACCGGAAAGGCATGGAGTGGGCGCGGGGGTTCTTCCGCGACACGGCGCCGCACGCCACGGGCGGGGTGTACGTCAATTTCCTTACCGACGACGAATCGGACCGGGTCAAGTCGGCATATGGTCCGAACTACCAGAGGCTGGCGGAGATCAAGAAAATATACGACCCGCAGAATCTGTTCCGGATCAACCAGAATATCCGTCCTGCTGTATAAGGAGGTCTGGACTCAACGGAACTTTGATATACCGGAATGAAGGATGATTACCACCCGATGGAAAGGATCTTTATTTCCGTGATCTCGATGGATGCGGAAGATGTCACTGTCGTCGTAATCCAGATCTTCCGCTCCTCGGGATCCTTCAGAAAGGGGTTCGTCTGTGAAAGGGGTTGTTTCTTCATAATCATAAATTATACCATTTTTTGCTTTGCGCCTGATATCTCACGGGTTCACCTCGATTGGGATTTCAAATGCGGTTCGAATTCTTTCAGATGGAGCGCGCCACTCCTCTTCCGGGGACCTCCGCAATACGTTCGCCCTCCTGCCTGATTTCCCTTATTGGGTAAACCTTGCGCAGAAACAGGCATCTAATAGGAGCGGAAAAACATAGAAGGAGGAAATAGGCCATGAAGGTAAAATCCACCCCAAGTTCCGCGATGGCGAAGACGGTTCTGCTTCTGTTGGTCCTTTCGGTTTCTTTGTTCCCCTCGGTAGTTGCCGTCTCTGCCACGCCCTCTGCGGTTGCCGATCAATGCGTGCAGAAAACGCGTGGCATCTTGTATCCGCAAACCTCCAACGCGATGTATTCGTGCAAAATCGATGGGAAGAGATTGATGATTGACGACTTCGGGAGAATGGCTCCCGCCCCCGAAGGAGTTTATAAAAAGCTGGGGGACGGGAAAGAGTGCCTTATTGGCAAAGGAGGAATCGTTCTTTCCTGCAATAGATAAACCCGGAGGGAATCACCGGCGTCCGATGGAAATCCCCCCGGTGCTCGAACCCGGGGGGATTTTCCGGACAACTACGGAAAGGCCACCTGCGCGGGGAGGGGCGCCGGGAGGATCGCCACGTTCAGGCCGTCCCCGCGTTGTCCCCGATCGCCGTTTCCCCAGGCCCACGCGGAGTTGTCCGATTTCATTGCGGCCACGTGTGAACCCCCGGCGGCGAGTCGGAAACGCGGTACCGGTCAGTGACGATGAAGCGGTTGTAGGCAGGAGACTAGAGGAGATCAGAAACGGGTCTTGAGGCCGACGACCAGTCCATGCGGAAGAACCTGAACGAGGATCGGCGTCTCACGACGATGCGCGTACCACCCGGAGAGACCCCCGATCGCCCAACCGGCAAGGACGTCGCTTTGCCAGTGCTCCCTGTTTCTTACGCGCGCCACCCCCACGTATAGCGGCAACAGCAGCAGGCCATAGGTCGACGGGCGCTCATTCCCGTACTCCAGGACAAACGGGGTGACGAGTGCCGCGGCCAACGCCGCCTCGGTGCTCGGGAAGCTGTAATTCGAATTGTGGGTAAACCATTCGTTGGGATTATCGGTTTTGCTTGGCCGCTCCCGCGTGAACGCGTACTTCATCGCGGTAGTCGAGCCGGCCGCCAGGAGTTCCGAGTCCATCGTCTGCCATAGCGTCTTGCCGAGCCGGGACTCCGAACCCTCCCACAGCGCGCCCCCGAGATCGGCTGCGCCAAGAGCGACCATCAATCCCCGATAGATCTTGGGGTCCCAGATGCCCGACTCCTCCCGATGGACCCGATGATCGATGACGGACCAGCCACCGGAATAACTTGTGGCGGGTAGGCCAAAAAACAACGCTAAGCCTACCGATACCAGCAACAATCGAGCACGCAGCATGGAAATCCTTATCGAGGTAAATTTTCGACAGGTTTAATTTAATCGAGCATATCATGCCGTACAGTTCCAAATATCATCCGCATTACGCAGCCTGCCGTGTCGACTTTTCTCCCCAATGGGTAAACTCGCCGTAGAAACGGGCATCCGATGGAAGCGGAATAAACCTGATCAATCTTTCAGTTTCTCGTAGACCTCCTCGAACTCGGGCCCGTTCTCCTTGAAGATCCTCAACACTTCGGGATCGAAATGTCCGGGCATCGTCCTGCCGTCGCCGACGGTGATGATTTTGTACGTCGTGTCGTGATCGAACGCCGGCTTGTACGACCGGGCATTTCTCAATGCGTCGTACTGGTCGGCGATGTTGACCAGCCTCCCCTCGATGGGTATCTGGTCGCCCTTCAGACCCTTCGGATATCCGGTTCCGTCCCACCGCTCGTGGTGGGTCAGCGCGATGGCTTTCCCGATGCCGAGTTTCCGGTGTTCCCCGATGATCTTCGCCCCGTAGACCGCATGCTGCTTCATAATCTCCCATTCCTCGGCCGTCAATCCCCCGGATTTCTTAAGGATGCCGGGGTGGATGTGGATCTTCCCCACGTCGTGGAGCGGGGCCTGCACGCGGATGCTCTCGACGAATTCCTTGCTCAATCCCATTTTTCCGGCAAGAAGGGCGCAATACTCGCCGACCCTCAGGATGTGGTTCCCCGTGTCCTCGTCGTTCGCCTCGGCAGCCCTTGCAAGGGCATAGATGGTGTACGCGAACGCGTCGTCGATTTCCTTCAATTCCATCGCCAGCGACCGCAGGAAGAGCGTGTGCATCACGAGGTTGTTCACCACGGCCGTGTCGTAGAGGAAAACCTCCCTCCCGTAATTGAGCGCGAAGACGCAAAGGGCATCGCTTGCGTAGCAGACCAGGTTCCGGGCGTCGATGCCGAGCCCCTTGAGTTTCACGGTAAACGGCCGAAACATCGGGTCGTGGTCCGGATCGTTGGAAAAGAAGATCGTAGGGGGTCCCCCGCCGGGGACGTCCGGCGCGAAATCCATGGCGACGGCGGCGCTCCGCGCATCCCCTTTCCCTTCGTAGAGGAACCATTCGTGTCTCGTCGCCCCGCCCAGAAGGCGGACCACGATGCTCTGCGGCCCGCCCGAGCCGTTGTCGCAGCCTCGGAACAACACATCCACGATCCCGTCGATCTTCGACATGAGGTCGAAATCCGCATTGTTGAATGTCCGGATGATCTTCTCCGAGTAGGAGTTCATCTCGATCATGTCGCTGTAGGCGTTCCGGAGCCGGTCGCCGAGGCTCTTCATCTTGAGGAGCATCTTCGTCCGGGCGATCACTTCCCCCTCGTCGAAGGGCTTCGAGAGGAAATCGTCGGCGCCGGCCTCGATCCCGCGGATCCGGTCCTCCCGGGAGGTCAGGGCGGTGATGAGAACGACGGGCAGGTGCCTGGTCTCCTCGTTCTCCTTGATCTTCCGGCAGGTGTCGAACCCGTTCATCTTCGACATCATCACGTCCAGCAAAACGCAGTCGACCCTCTGCTCATGGATCTTGCGGAGCGCCTCCTGTCCATCCCCGGCCGTGACGACCTCGTACCCCGACGGGACCAGGACGGCCTCGAGAAGCTTTAGATTCAGGATTTCGTCGTCCACGCAGAGAATCCGGGGTGTACGATCCGACATGGCTTCTCCTTTCGGCTTCACACCCGAAGATGTTTTTTTACGATATTCGGCAACTCGACGAGGTCGATCGGTTTCCGGATGTAGTCGTCGAATCCCTCTCCGAGCAGCCTTTCCCTGTCGCCCTGCATCGCCAGGGACGTCACGGCGAGGATCTTGATCTCCCTCGTTTCCGCGCGCATCCTCAGGCTTTTCATGGCGTCCACTCCGCTCATCACGGGCATCTGGATGTCCATCAGGATCAGCCCGGGGCAGTGCTCCACGGCCATGTCGATGCATTCGAGCCCGTCCCTGGCCTCCAGCACCTCGTACCCGAAATAGCTCAGGACATCCCTCATCAGGACCAGGTTCTTCTCGTTGTCCTCCACAACCAGGATCCGTGGGGCCATCCGCTCATCCTCCCTGTACCGCTTCTCCGGGGGCCGGAGCCGGTGAAAGGGGATTCCCGTGGAACGCCGCCAGAAGACTGTCCGCGTCCTCCCCGTGTTCCGGGAACACGACCGACGTCTGCGCGGCTTCGTAGCCGCGCCTGCGCAATATGTCCACAAGTCGCGCCGCCGTGTTTCCCAGCGCAGAGCCGGAGATTTCCATCAGGAGGACATAAAGGCAATCCGGCCGGTCGCCATGGCCGATGACTTCGTCTTTGCGCGTGTTCTCAAGGACGACCTCCCCGACCTTCATCAGGAATTCGGGGCCGGCACAGCCCCTGAATTCGAGCTGGAGGATTCCGAAACCGCTCCCTCTTTTCCGGTGATATTCCAGGACGTCGCGGACCTTTCCCAGGAACGCCTCGCTCTCAAGTACCAGATTTTCCGGCCGTATCGAGACGCCGAGGGCCGGCTCCGGTGCAGGGATGTCCTCCGAAGATAGTTCGGGTCGGCAAGGCAGCGTGAAGAAGAACCGGCTCCCTTTCCCCTCTTCGCTCTCGACCCAGATCCTGCCTCCGTGGAGTTCGACGAGCTTCTTCGTGAGCGCCAGCCCGAGCCCGGTTCCTTCGTACTTCTTCGTGTACGTCGATTCCAGCTGCGTGAACTCGGAGAACAGCTTCGACATGTCCTCGACTTTGATCCCGATCCCCGTATCCGAGACGCAGATACGGACGGCGTCGTCCTCCTTCGAAGCCGCCAGCGTGACGGATCCCCCTTCCGGCGTGAACTTGACGGCATTGGACAGCAGGTTGAACAGGATTTGCTTCATTTTTCTCTCGTCCGCCTCGATCGTCTCTTCCACCTCGGGCCCGATCTCGACCGAGAGCTGGACGCCGTTTTTCAAGGCCCTCTCCGTCAGCATGGTGACCGACGCCTGGATCACGTCCTTCAGCGCGACCGGAGCCGCTTCCAGCTTCATTTTCCCGGCTTCCACCTTGGACAGGTCCAGGATGTCGTTGATCAGCCCCAGCAGGTGCTTCCCGCTCTCCTCGATGTAGCGCACGTACTCGGACTGCTTCTCATTGAGCTTCCCGTAGAACTCCTTCTTCAGGACCCCTGAAAACCCGATGACGGAGTTGAGCGGCGTCCGGAGCTCGTGCGACATGTTGGCGAGAAAATCCGACTTGGCGCGGTTGGCTGCCTCGGCGGCTTCCTTGGCCGCGCGGAGCTCCTCGGCGGCGCGCCTGCTTTCGGTGATGTCCTCCTTGATCGCCACGAAGTGGGTGATCTCCCCCTGCGCGCCCCGGACGGGAGCGATCAGGGCGTGCTCCCAATAGGTTTCGCCGTTCTTCTTCCGGTTGCAGAAATCCCCCTGCCACAGATCCCCTGCGAGAATGGTCTTCCAGAGGTTTTCGTAGAAATCGTCGTCATGCACCCCCGTTTTCAGGATCCGGGGATTCTGCCCGACCGCCTCGTCGAGCGTATATCCCGTCATCTCGACAAACCGGGGATTTACGTATTCGATCGTTCCGTCGCGGCTCGTGATGACGATGGAGGCCGGATTCTGCTCGACGGCGCGGGAAAGTTTCTGAAGCTGGCCCTCGATCTCCTTTCGCTTCGTGATGTCCCTCACGACGCACGCGAACATCTGGCGACCGTGGAGAAAGAATTCGTTGACGGCCAGCTCGAGGGGAATCCTGCGGCCGTCCCTGTGGAGGCCGATCGCTTCGGCCCGGTACCCCGAGTCCCTTGGCCCCGGGACCTTCAGATACTTCTCCACGAACTCCCTGATCTGGTATTTGTGCTCGACGGGAGTCAGGATCGCGACGTCCTTTCCGGTGATTTCCCCCGCGGCGTAGCCGAAGACATGCTCCGCCGCGGGGTTGAAGGAATCGATGACTCCGCCCCCGTCGATCGTCAGGATCCCGTCCCCTGCCGCGGACAGGATGATGCGGGTCCGCTCCTCGTTTTCCATAAGCTCGGCGGTGCGCAAGGCGACTTTTTCCTCGAGCTCCTCCCGGTTCCGGTCGAGGTGCTCGTCTCTCAGCTGGATCTGCTCCAGCATCTCGTTGAAGCCTTTGATGAGGTCGCCGATCTCGTCGCCGCTCTCTCCGGCGACGCGGACCGAGTAGTCCTTCTTCCCCGAGATATCCCTCATCGCCTGCCCCAGGTGGAGGATCGGACCGGTGATCGTTCCCTGGAGCCTGGAAAATACGAGGTACACCATGGAAAAGGACCCGAGCATGAATACCGAGGTAACGGCAAGAAACCAGGTCAACCTGGCCCAGAGATCCTTCATGTTCGCCAGGAGTACGACCGTGGAAACCTTCTGGCCGTCCAGGAAGATCGGCACCGTGGCTCTCAGGTCGAATCTTCCCTCCCGGGGCGGGCCCGTCTCTTTCCTCGCCGGGGAAAGGGTTTCGCGGGGTTCTTCCGGCCGGCCGCCTGCGTCCCTTGCGATGTACTTCGCGAAAACCCGATCGTCGGGGGAGAGGACATACACGGCCACGATGCGCGGGTGGGCCCGCAACGCCGAAAGTGTTTCTTCCGCCGCCTTCCGGTCGGCGAACGTCACGGCGGCGGCCGTGTTGGCCCCCACGATCTTCCCGAGGGTCGAGATTTCGCTGCGGAGGCTGCTGCGGTACGAGAGCACCTCGGCGATCGCCATCGCGAGGGATGCGACGACCACGACCGCGCTGCTCGCGACCATGACAACGATCATGAGCTTGCGCTTCAGGGGGGCGTCGCGGAATGCGCCGATCATTCCCTCGGCCTCCTTGCCGGCTTGACGATCTTCGCCAGCCCGAGGAGCTTCGAGCTGATCTGCAGGCGGGTCCGTTGGGCGGCCTCCATGTTGACCTCGATCCCGATCCGTTGCTCCTCGTTCACCAGGTTGATGGTCCCCCCGTCCCGGGCGAAACCGTCCACGTCGCCGACCATCAGGACGTTCCAGTCTTTCGTAGCCTGCAGGATCTTCGGCAGGAGGGCCATCGAAGACGCGGTGACGAAGAGGAGATGGCATCGCTCCAGTTCCCCGAGATTCGCCGCGTACCGGACGACGATCGGCCTTCCGTTGGCGGTTTTTCCCTTCAGGGATTTGAGGGCGTCGCCGAACGGGTTCTCGCCGAACACGAAAAAGACGATGGGGCTGGCGGGGCCCGCGAAGGCGTCGGCGGGCCACTCGACGAACTTGGCGAAGTTGAAGAGGAAGGCAGCCTTGACCGCGTACTCCGGTGCGGGTTGCGGTCCCCCGTGGGCGAACGAAAGGATTCCCGCCGAAAGCAGAACCCCGACCAGGGCGATCCCCGCGGCGATTTTTGCGGCCCGGCCACGAGCCGGGTCACGGGTGGGTTTACGGTTCGTCATCCCCGGCCCTAAAACCGATACGTGAGCTTTGCCCGGAAGCTCCGTCCGTCCTGGGGAAGGATGTCCTCGGGAAGCTTGTTTCCCGTCGGGTCGCCGTATCGGTAGTCGAACAGATTGTAGACGCCGGCCGAGCCGTCGAGCCCCGCGACGAGGTTCCGGCCGTACAGGGTCAGGTTGGCGACGTAGTAGGCACGCGCGATGTCGCCCTGGAGCGACGTCCGTTTGCCCACATATTGGGATTCCCCGCCGGCGAAGACCTTTTCGGCCAATAGAGGGACGATCAGGTTGAGCTTGGCAAGGTGCCGGGGCGAATTGACCAGCCTCTGGTCGAGTTCATCCGTGGTCTCCTGGTAGGTATAGCTGGCCCGGCCTTCCAGGCCGTTCCCCCAACGGCCGTTCAATTCCGTCTCCACCCCGCGGGCATGGACGGGGGTCCCGTTCCGATACACCAGGAGGGCGTCCACAGGGTCGGTATTCTGGGTGATCAGGTCCGTAATCCTGTAGGAGTAGCCGGCGGCGAGAAAGCGGAGATGATTCCCGACCGACTGCTCGATGACGCCCTCGATGGTCTCGATCTTCTCGGGGCGGAGGGCCGGATTCGCCTTCTGGGTAACCCCGCCGTCGGTGTAGAACGTTTCGAACACGTTCGGGGCGCGAAACGCCTTTCCGTACAGGAGCTTGAGTGTCGTCTTCGGCCGCGGATTGTAGATCAGGGCGACCCTCGGGCTGGTGGTCCCACCGAAGGTCGAGTACTGATCGTGGCGGACCCCGGCGTTCAGGATCAGCCCCTTGGCGATCTCGAATTCGTCCTGGAGATAAATCGCCCAGACCGTGGTGGTCCTCTTGTCGTCGAGCCGGATCGCGAACGGGGTTTCGTCGAAATTCCTCTGATCCTGCCGGAAGTAGTCCCGGTACTCCACCCCTACGGTAAGCCGGTGGGTCTCCAGCATCTTCCGCGTCAGTTTTGCTTCGACCCCCCACCATGCGTTCCGGGTGTCGTCCTTGTTGACGAACTGGAACGGCGATACCGGGTTGATCGCGTTATCCGAGAACACATAGTCCCCGCGGTAGCCGTACCAGTCGTAAAAGACCCGGCTGGAAAAATTCGTCTTCTCATCGAAACTGCCGTCATACTTCAGGTCCGCGTAATATCGGTCGTCGACCGTCCGGTTCCGCGGGTCGTTGAACACCGTGCCGTAGGAGCCGGTGGGGATCGTTTTCTCCCGGGAGATGTAGGCGGCCTGGAAGGTGAAGCCGCGGTAGGCAAAGGTGGAGAAGAGGCTCTGGAATGTGTCGCCGTCCCTCTTTTCCGCGATCCCGTTGTTGGTGGCGGGATCGTTGAATTCCGGAAAGAAGAGGTTCTGTCCCTCGCTGCGGAAGGCGGTTCCGGAAAGGAGGACCTCCAGCCCGTTTCCGAGCCGGTTGCCGTACGTGGCCCGCCCCTTGAAGGTCCCGAAGCTGGCGGCCTCCCCCGAAACCTCGATGCCCTTCAGATCGTTTCCCCGCCTCGTGATGACGTTGATGACCCCGAAGAAGGCGTTGCTGCCGTAGAGCGACGAGCTTGGCCCCCGGATGACCTCCACGCGGTCGATGAGGTCCACGTCGAGGATGAACTCCGTTCCCACGGCCGCGGTGTCGTAGATCCCGTCGTTGATCCGGTGGCCGTCCACCAGGAGAAGCAGCCGGGTATTGAAATCCCCCGGCGGGGCGAATCCCCGGACCCCGATGTAGTTGTAGTTCCGGTCGTAGGTGACGTAGAAGGACCGCAGGCTTTTCAGGATATCCGCGAGGGTCCGGTACCCGTACTTCCGGATCTCGTCGGCCGTAACGACGCTCACCGAGGAGGGAGCCTCCGTCGCTTTCTGCTCGTATCTGGATGCGCTGTAGACGGACACGTTCATCAGGTCCTCGATGCTCATCTTTGTAAGGTCGTTGAACGCAAGCGCCGCCGGACTTTCCTCCGCGGCCGAACCATCGGTCGGCCCGAAGATGCAAAGGAATCCGATCGCCGCGCCCACCAGGACCCGCCGCGCCAAGCAGCGCGGGCGCCCGGGAATCCAGCTCGACTTCGAAACCTTCATGACGCCTCTCCTCTTGACCCGGACCGAAGCTCCCGGGAGAGATCCAGGGATCCGTCCCTCTCCATATCGCATCTGTAACGGAGAATATTCAGGAGTTTTCGCAGGGAGGGCGGGGCACGGCAGGCGGGACACCCCCTCTGCTCCCTGCGAAGAGGGCTTGAATCTGCGATAATCATCTCGTTTCAATTTCAATACTCCGGGGGGAATCCATGCGTTCACTGAAGACGGTCCTGTCGGCGGCGTTGCTGGTGGGTCTCGCCTCGGCGGCGGGGGCGGCCGACCTGGTCCGCCTCGGCAACCTGAAGTTCGCGCACTACGGCGCGGTTTCCTACATGAAGGAGATCGGACCCAAGTACGACCTGAAGATCGAGGAGCGCGTCTTCGCCAAGGGGATCGACATCGTCCCCGCCATCATCGCCGGGGAGATCGACATCGCCGCCAGCGCGGCGGACGCGGCGATCGCGGGGCGTGCCGGCGGAGCCCCCGTCTACGCGGTGGCCGGCTTCGCCCGCGGCGGGGCCCGCCTCGTCGTGCGGCCGGACCTCAATATCCGGACGGTCAGGGACCTGAAGGGGAAGAAAGTGGGAGTGGCCCGCGGCGGGGCACAGGAGCTGTTGCTCCTCGCGGAACTCGCGAAACACGGCCTTTCGTGGGCGAACGGTCCGGGCAAGGACGTGGAGATCGCCTACCTGGCGTTCGCGGACCTCAACCAGGCGCTCATGGCGAAGAACATCGACGCGATGTGCCAGTCCGAGCCGCAATCCTCCCAGGCGATCAACAAGGGCTTCGGCGTGGAGATCCTCAAGCCGTACGACACGCCGATGGGCGAGCCGATCCGGGTCCTCGTGATGACGGAAAAGATGTACAAGGAGAGGAGGGACGTCGCGGAGCGCGTGCTCAAATGCTTTGTCGAGGCGACGAGGACCTTCATCAACAACCCGAAGCTCGCGGAGAAGTACGTCCGGGAGACGATGTTCAAGAGCCAGATCACGCCGGACGACTACCAGGACGCGATCGCCAACTCTCCCTTCACGTACGACCTGACGGTCGAGCACATCCAGATCACGACGGTCCTGATGCAGAAGTACGGGGTCGGGCGGATGAAGAATCCTCCCGCCGCGAAGGAGTGGGTGAAGCTCGATCTCCTGGAAAAGGCGAAGAAGGAACTCAAGGTCAGGTAGGGGAGGACGGATGGGCGCGGGGAACGGCGGCACGTCGCGCGCGAAGGCCTTCCTGAGGGGCGTCGCCGTCCCGGCGACGGTGGTTGCGGTCTGGCAGCTCCTTTCGATGGCGGGACAGATCAATCCGCAGATCCTGCCCGCCCCCTCGGCCGTCCTCGTCCGCTGGTACCAGTACCTCGCCCCGACGGAGTTGTTCGACCCGGCGAAGACGTCGTACATCGCCTGGCTCTTCTCGGGGGAGTTGATCCACGACGCGTTCTCCAGCCTGTACCGCGTGGTGGTCGGGTTCGTGATCGGCGCCGGCCTGGCCCTCCCCCTTGGCCTGGCGATGGGGGCGAACGAGAAGGTCTACAAGGTCCTCGACCCCCTCGTCCAGGTGCTTCGGCCAATCCCCCCGATCGCCTACATCCCCCTCTCCATCCTCTGGTTCGGCCTCGGGAATGCCCCGGCGATCTTCCTCATCAGCCTCGGGGCGTTCTTCCCGATCCTGATGAACACGATCTCGGGAGTGCGCCACGTGGATGGGATCTACATCCGGGCCGCCCTCAACCTCGGCGCGGACCGGAAGACGATGTTCCTGCGGGTGATCGTGCCCGCGGCGACTCCGTACATCCTGACGGGCGCGCGGATCGGTGTCGGGACGGCCTTCATCGTCGTGATCGTGTCGGAGATGATCGCGGTGAACAACGGGCTGGGGTTCCGCATCCTGGAGGCCCGGGAGTTCTTCTGGTCCGACAAGATCATCGCGGGGATGCTCTCCATCGGCCTCCTGGGCCTGGGGATCGACACGGGGATGGAGCGCCTGAACGCCCACCTGCTGAAATGGCACCGCGGGATCGGGAGCTGATGGACGCCCAGATCCGGATCCGCGGCGCGGGGAAGGTGTTTCGGTCCGGAGGCCGGGAGGTCGAGGCGCTGCGGGACATCACCCTCGACTTCCCCGCCGGACAGTTCGCGTGCCTCCTGGGCCCCTCCGGGTGCGGAAAATCGACGCTGCTCAACGCCGTGGCGGGGTTCTCTCCTCCCACGTCGGGATCCGTAGAGGTCGACGGCCGACCGGTGGCAGGGCCGGGCCCCGACCGGGGGATGGTCTTCCAGGAGTACGCCCTCTTCCCGTGGATGACGGTAGAGCAGAACGTCGCCTTCGGGCTCTCCATCCGCCGGTCCCCGAAGGCGGAGATCCGCGAGAAGACGTCATCGCTCCTCGCCATGCTCCACCTCACCGAGTTCCGGGACAGATATACCAAGGACCTCTCGGGGGGGATGCGCCAGCGGGTGGCGATCGCCCGCGTTCTCGCCCTCGACTCCCCGATCCTGCTGATGGACGAGCCGTTCGGCGCGCTGGACGCCCTGACGCGCCACAACCTCCAGGACGAGCTGCTGCGGATCTGGGAGAGCCTGCGGAAGACGGTCCTCTTCGTCACGCACAGCATCGAGGAGTCGATCTACCTCGCCGACCGGATCGTCGTGATGACGTACCGGCCGGGGACGGTGAAACGGGACCTGGCCGTGGACCTCCCCCGCCCCCGCGACCCCAGCGCCCCCGCCTTCAACGAGCTCAAGAAGGAGCTGACGGGCCTCGTCATGGAGGAACAGTGGCGCCATGAACGGGACGAGACCCGGGCCGTCGCGGCGGACTGAGCGGGCTTATACCTCCTCCACTGCTTCCCGACGGGGGTGCCTCGATGTTCCGGTGAACGCCAGGCGCCGTTACTTCCGGCTTCCGGAGCCGGATTCGGAGTTCTTGACCATCTCCCGCAGCCGCGCGAGCAGGTCCTGGAACGACGATCGCTGGAGGATCCCGGCGAACTGGGAGCGGTAGTTGTTGACGAGGCTGATCTCCTCGATGACGACGTCGTAGACGCGCCAGTCCGCCTTCTCCTTCACCATCCGGTAGTTCAGCGGGATTTCCTGCCCTTTTCCCGTCACGATGAGGGTCTCGACCGAGGCGATCCGCCCTTCCTCCACCGATTCCTTAACGTACCGGATTTTCTCCCCCTGGTACGCCTCGACCTTGCCGAGGTAGGAGTTCTCGAGAACCTGCCGGAAGAGCCCCACATACTCCTTCCGTTCCTCCGGGGTGCGCTGGCGCCAGGAGGGGCCCAGGGAGCGCTTCGCCATCTCGTCGAAGTCGAACGCCTTGGAAATCTCCTCCCGGAGAAGGGTCCGCCGCTCCGCTCTCCTGTTCTTCGCCTGAAGATCCTTCTTCTTCAGGATCTCGAGGACGCGGTCGATCGCGCCGCGGACCTGGTCCGTGGGCTCCCCCGCGCGCGATGGAGCCGGGGCCATCAGCAAGGCCACGGAAACCGCCAAGACGGCCGCCAGGATCCGCCGGGCCGCCCGCCCGGACGGTCTACTTCTTCGCGCTTCCGTGGATGAATTCACCGATCAGTCCCTCCAGGTCCAGGGCCCCCTCCGTCTCCCGGATCTTCCCTCCCACGGGAATCATCCGGTCCGAGGCGCCGGGGGACAGGTTGATGTATTTGTCGCCGATGAGCCCCCGCGTTCGCACGGAGGCGATCGTGTCTTCGGGGAGGCCGATGCCGCCCTGCACCCGCATCCGCACGACGGCCTTGTAATCCTTCACGCCGATCGACTCGACGGAGCCCACCTGGACCCCCGCGACCTCCACCGTCGCGCCGGTCCGAAGCCCCGCCACCGAAGCGAACTCGGCCGAGACCGGGAACCGGCTCCCCCCGCCGATCTCCACCTTCCCCAGCCGCATCGACAGCCAGGCCAGGCACGCGATCCCGACGACGATGAAGACCCCCACCGCCGTTTCCACCCCGATTTTCCGATTCACCATGGCCTCCTCCTAAAGCAGCCGGATGGGTCCGGCGAAGTCGCCTGTCAGCAGCTGCCGGACGAACGGATCCTCGGAGGCGAGGACCGACGCGGTCGGCCCCGCCGCCGCGATCTTCCCGGCGCGGACGACAACCAGGTGGTGGCACCAGTTGAAGACCTCCGGGATGTCGTGGCTCACCATCACCATCGTAAAAGAGTGCTCCCGCCAGGTGTCGCACACCAGCCTCAGGATCGAATTCCGGATGATCGGGTCCAGCCCCGTCGTCGGCTCGTCGAAGAAGATGATCTCCGGGTCCATGACCATGGCCCGGGCGAGGGCGACGCGCCGGACCATCCCGCCCGACAGTTCGTCCGGGTACTTTTCGCCGGTGCCCGGCAACCCGACGAGGGCGAGGAGCCGTTCCACCTTTCCCCGGATCTCCCCCTCGCCCAGATCCGTCTTTTCGCGGAGCGGAAACGCCACATTGTCGAAGACGTTCATCGACTCGAAAAGCGCTCCCGTCTGGAACATCACCCCGAACCGGTTGCGGAGGGCGTACAGGCCTTTCCTGGAGAGGAGGTTGATGTCGACCCCATCCACGAGGACCCGCCCGCGGTCCGGGCGGGTGAGCCCGATCATGTGGCGGAGGATGACGCTCTTCCCCGCCCCCGAGAGGCCGATGATGACGGTGATCCGCCGAGCCGGGATGTCGAGGGTCACCCCGTCCAGGACCTGGCGCCCGAGGAGAGCCGTTTCGACGTCCACGAGGCGGATCGCCAGGGGACCGTCCGGGTCCGGATCCGGGAGAGTTTGCAGGCGGGCGGGGGGGCTCCCGGGAGCGGTTTCGCTCACAAAAGCACCGAAGTCAGGATGTAGTCGCCCACCAGGACCAGGATGGAGGAGACGACGACCGCCGACGTCGTCGCGCTTCCCACTCCTTTCGCCCCCCGCTGCGTGTGGTACCCCTTCCAGGTGCACACCCAGCCGATCAGGATGGCGAACGCGAACGATTTCCAGAGCCCCCCGGCGATATCCGCGAACTCCACGCTCTGCTCCATCCGCCCGAAGTAGTCACCGGCATTCACCCCGAGGAGCCCCACCCCGACGAGTCCCCCGCCCAGGATCCCCACGACGATGAAAATGACCGTGAGGAGCGGGACGGCCACGATGGAGCCGCCGATCCGCGGAGAGACGAGGAACTTCCTGGGCTCGATCGCCATGGCGTCGAGCGCCATGATGACGCCGCCGATCCGCAGGATCCCGATCTCCGCGGTCATCGCGGAGCCCGCCCGGCCGACGACCATCAGGGCCGTCAGGACGGGACCGAGCTCCCGGATGAGGGAAAGGGCGACGACCGACCCGAGAAGCCCCTCGGCCCCGAATTTACGGAGGGTGTGGAACCCCTGGATCGCGAGGACCATCCCCGTGAAGGACGCCGTGAGGATGATGACGAAGAGCGACTTGACGCCGACGAAGTGGATCTGCTCGACGATCCTCCGGGGGCGATACGGAGGCACGAAACATTGCGCGAAGGACTCGAGCAGGAAGAGCCCTGTTCTCCCGAGGAGGTCGATTCTCCGCAGGGCGTCCGCGCCGATCCGCTCGAAGACCTTCGCCATCGCCCCGGATTCTATCACGACTGCCCGTCGCCTCGGCCGGGATCGCTTCGGGACATCCACGGGCGACGGATCGACTGCGGGATTATATAATGATGCGACCCTCGAGGCTCCGGTCGGGCGTCGTGAAAGGGGATGCAGATGATCGACGGAAGGGGAAACACGCCGGAAATCCGGTGGCCTTCGGTCTTTGTCGTTGCACTGCTGCTGGCCGCGATCTGCGCATGCCCGTCGTGGGGGGCGTCGGCGGAGGGTCCGATCCCCGGGCCGGAGGCAGTGTCCGGCCCCGGCCAGGAGACGGGAGGGGCGCCGGGAGCGGATTCGGAAGGCGCCGGGAATTCCGCGATCGAGGATACGGAGCCGATCCCGGAGAAACCGCCGGTCCGTGTGGCCGACCCGATCGAGCCGGTCAACCGGGCGCTCTTCGTCTTCAACGACCGTCTCTACTTCTGGCTCCTCAAGCCGGCGGCGCGGGGGTACGCCTTCCTGGTTCCGGAACCCGCCCGCGTCGGAATCCGCAACGCCCTGGCAAATGTGGCGATGCCGGTCCGGCTGGTGAACAGCCTCCTTCAGGGAAAGGTGAAAGGCGCCGGCCGGGAACTGGCGCGTTTCACGATCAATACGACCATCGGGATGGGCGGACTCTTCGACACGGCGAAGGACGACTGGAAAATCGCGGCTTCCGAGGAAGACACGGGGCAGACGCTTGGGGTCTGCGGCCTCGGACACGGCGCCTACCTCGTCCTCCCTTTCCTTGGCCCCTCTTCCCTGCGGGACGCCGCAGGCCTTGGGGGGGATGCGTTCCTCAACCCCCTGAGCTATCTGGTCGACCTGCCGACGGCGATCGCGATCCGCGCCGGGAAGGCGGTCAACGACACTTCCCTGCATATGGGGGAGTACGAGGACATCAAGGCGGCGGCGGTCGACCCGTACCTGGCCGTCCGGGACGGCTACGTCCAGTACCGGGAGGGGCAGGTCGCCCGGTAGTGGCCTGTGCACCCGAATCAGGTGCCCAGAGGCTCGAATCCATCCGGGTGCGCCCGTCTCTCCTACATGCCGTTCCTGAAGCGGTTCAGCTGCGATACGACTGCAAACCCTTCGTCGTTGAAGCAGAAATTCTCTTCCTGGACGAAGAAGCGGGTGAACTCCATCCCCCGGAATTGCCCGAATTCGAAGGCGCCCAGGAGGCCTGAAGGGTCCTGCTGGAGGCAAACCCCCTTGTATTCGAGGTCGATCCAGACGTGGTCGATGAGGCGGTCCGGCAGGGCGATGTTCCCGACGATCAGGCGAACGTCGCTCGCGGGAATCCCCATCGCCCGATAGAGGCTGCAAAGGAGGGTGGCCTTTCCGAGGCAGCTCCCCTTCCCCGCGCGGAGGATCTCCCGGGGGGAGGTACACGGAACCATGGGCTCGTAACGGATACGGCCCCGGACATAGGCGTACGCGGCCTCGGGGGTGCCGAGCCGTTCCGCGAGAGACCGGACGGCGGGGTCGGCGGGGTCCACAAGAGAGATGAGATCGGGAATATGATTGACCCGCATGTCGTGAAAGGTGGGACGGGTTCTCGCCTCACGATCCCGGACGAGGTAGCCGGCGGCGAATACACCCACTGCGAGGACACCCGTGAGGCAGACGAGGAACGCTCGCCCGACCGGGGGCCTCATTTCCGAAGCCCGGAACCTGCATGATCCGTTTTCATGTTCCGATATTCCAACATCCTTTTCCCGGAAGTTCCATCTATAAATGTGGATGCAATGTACCGCGCACATCGCGGATGGCAAGGTGCGTCACCCCTCGTCGCGGGCCAGGTCCGCCTCCGTGCCGCGGGTAAGGGCGAGTAGTTCGTCGGGGGTGGTCGCGAACATGTTGTTCGTCGCTCCCGCGGCGGGGTAGATCGTTTCGAACCGGCGCAGGGAGCGGTCGAGGTAGATCGGAACCCCGTCGGGCAGCGCCACCGGAGAAACGGCCCCGACGGAGAACCCCGTCCGCGCCACCACATCCTCCGGACCCGCCAGCCGCACCCTCTTTCCATATCCCAGCGCGCGGACCTTCTTCGTGTCCACCCGCCGATCCCCGGAGATCACGACAACGATCGGCGTGTCTTCGGACAGCAACAGGATCGTCTTCGCGACCTGCCCCACCTGGACGCCGAGCGACCGGGCGGCGAGTTCCGAGTTGTGCGTCGACTCGTCGAAACGATGGATCTCCTTGTCGAGTCCCGCGGACTCGAAGAACGCCCGCACCTCGTTCTCGCCGCGCGTCCGCATCGCCGCCCCTCCCGGAAACGTTCCCGCCATTATAGCCGGGGCACGCATGCCGGGATCGTCGTAAAATGGGGAACCAAGGCGAAGCACGAAGTGGAGGCACGCGTGCGGGGAGACAGCGAAGCGATCCTGTGTCGGGTCCTCGATTCGATGGCCAACGGCGTGATCGCCATCGACCGGGAGGGGACGATCTTCGTCTTCAACGACGCCGCCGCGCGCCTCCTCGGCGTGGAGAAGGGAGAGGCCCTCGGGAAGAACCTCCTCTCCATCGTACCGAATTCGGGGTTGGTGAACGTCCTGCGGACGGGGGAGGCGGAGACGGGACGACCCCAGCCGGTCGGCGCCCGAACCGTCATCGCGAACCGGGCCCCGATGTTCCGGGATGGGGAACTGATCGGCGCCGTGTCCGTCTTCCAGGACGTGACGGAGATGGAGAAGATGTCGCGGGAGCTCGACTCCACGCGCGCCCTGGTCCGGACGCTCGAGGAGGTGCTCGCCGGCGCCGGGGAGTGGATGGTGGTCGTGGACGCGAACGGGATCGTCACGATGATCAGCGAGGAGTACGCGGTGTTCAACGGGACCACGGTCGCCGACGCCGTGGGAAAGCACGCGACGCAGGTGATCGAGAACACCCGGATGCACGTCGTGGCGAAAACCGGCGTGGCGGAGATCGGCGAGCGGCAGACGATCCACGGCCGCGCCCTGATCGTCAACCGGATCCCCCTGAAAGACGGGGACCGGGTCATCGGAGCGTACGGGCGGGTGGTCTTCAAGACCGTGGGGCAGCTTCGGGAGCTGGCGTCGAAGATGAACCTCCTCGAGTCGAAGGTGAAATATTACGAGGAGGAGCTCACGCACCTGCGGGGCGCGCGATACACCTTCGCAAGCATCGTCGGCGCGGGCGCGGCGATCTCGTCGGCCAAGGAAGAGGCGGAGCGGGCCTCGCGGACCGACTCGACGGTTCTCCTGCGCGGGGAGACCGGGACGGGGAAGGAGCTGTTCGCCCATGCCATCCACGCCGCGGGCCCCCGGCGAGCGGGGCCGTTCATCAAGCTCAACTGCGCCGCCGTCCCCGCGGAGCTGCTCGAGTCGGAGCTGTTCGGCTACGAGGAGGGGGCGTTCACCGGCGCGCGCAGGGGGGGAAAGCCCGGCAAGTTCGAGCTGGCCGCCGGGGGGACCCTCTTCCTCGACGAGATCGGCGACATGCCGCTGGCGATGCAGGCGAAGCTTCTGCGGGTTTTGCAGGAAAAGGAGGTCGACCGCCTGGGGGGAACCGGTTCCCGGCGGGTGGACCTCCGCCTGATCGCGGCCACCGGCCGGAACCTCGAGGAAATGGTGGGTGGTGGGACGTTCCGCGCCGACCTGTATTACCGCGTCAACGTCATCCCGATCCGCATTCCTCCGTTGCGGGAGCATCCCGAGGACCTGGGAGCGATCGCCGAGGCGTTCCTCGTCCGGCTCTCCGCCGATACAGGCGAGCCGAAGCGTCGGCTTTCCTCCGGGCTCCTCGATATTCTCCGCGCGTATCCCTGGCCGGGGAACGTCCGGGAGCTGCAGAACGGACTCGAGCGGGCGGTAACGATGTCGCCGCGGGAAATCCTGCGGCCGGAACATTTCCCCGCCCACCTGTTGCGGTTCCCGCACGGCGTGCGGAAGGAGATGCCCCCTGGGGCGACTGACGCCGAGGGGGATGAAATAACGTCGAAGGCTCCCGGGTCGCTCGCCTCCGTGAAGGCCGAAGCGGAGCGATCCGCCATCCTGTCGGCCCTCGCGGCGGTCGGGGGAAACCGGACGAAAGCGGCGGAGCTGCTGCGGATCCACCGCGTCAAGCTGCACGAAAAGATAAAGCGGTACGGGATCGCGAGCCCTTCCGGATCGCACAAGTAACCAATAAGGTACGCATACCAATTCAGGTACACCCACGTATAGGTCACCTTCATAGCAATGGAAATCCGGGACGCCTGTTTTTCACGGTCCGATTAGTACCGTCATAGGTACACTTCGGCTCTAAACGAGATTCGTTGGCTGTATGTGAAAATCATGTTGTTATCCAGTAAGTTGTATTTACAATTTCGACGATGATCCGCCTGATTCCTCTTGGCACCGCTATTGCAAAACGTAGTTTGTTGAATTATCGTCCCATATCGCATCGGGGAGCGCCGGATGTACAGTGTGGGAGACTCCGCAGAGTTCACGAAGGTCTTCTCCGAGGAGGACGTCTTCCTGTTCGCCGGGATCACGGGGGATCGCAATCCCGTCCACACCTCGAAGGAGTTCGCCGCGAAGACCCGCTTCAAGGAGCGGATCGCGCACGGTCTCCTCACGGCGGGGACGATCTCGGCGGCGATCGGGATGAAGCTCCCGGGGCCGGGGTGCCTCTACCTCTCGCAGACCCTCGAGTTCAAGGCGCCCGTCTTCCTGGGCGACGAGGTCACGGCGCGCGTGGAGATCGTGGAGGTGATCACCGAGAAACGGCTTCGCATGAAAACACAATGCTTCAACCAGGACAAGCTCATGGTGATCGACGGCGAGGCGATCATCGTCCCTCCCCGGAAGGGTAGGGAAGCGGTTCGTACCACCAAATCGAGCGGGGAAGGGGGAACGGAATGAGAAAGACGGCTATTGCGGTAGTGGTGCTGTTGGCGATGGCGTCCGCGGCTTCCGCCGCGGACACGATCAAGCTGGGAGGAATGCTGCCCCTGTCGGGGCGCGCCTCGGACCTGGGGATCACGTGCAAGCAGGGGTCGGAGCTGGCGGTCAAGGAGATCAACGCGAAGGGCGGCGTCCTCGGGAAGAAGTTCGAGCTGCTGATGGCCGACTCCAAGGCGAACGTCCAGGAACTCGTCTCCCTGTCCAAGCGGTACGTCCAGAAGGACCAGGTGAACTTCCTGTTCGGCGTGGTGAGCTCGGGGGGGTCCCTCGCGGTCGCCGAGGTCGCCAAGCAGGAGAAGGTGATCTTCATGGACACCGTGGGCTCCACCGACACCCTGACCAAGGAGAAGTGGAACCGGTACTCGTTCCGCGCGGGGACCTGCAACTCGCAGGAAGCCAATTCCCTGGCGCTGTACACGGCTTCGAAGCACAAGAAGCTGACGAAGTTCTACAACATCGGTCCGGACTATGAGTACGGCCGGACGATGTGGGACCTCTTCAAGGCGAAGACGAAGGAAGCGAACCCGAAGGCGGAGTTCATCGGGGAGCAGTGGCCCAAGCTCTTCATCCCCGACTACACTTCCTACATCAACGCCATCCTCCAGGCGAAGCCTGACGCCGTGTTCTGCACCCTCTGGGGCGGCGACCTGGTCGCCTTCATCAAGCAGGCGAAGCCGTACGGCGTGTTCGACAAGATGAAGTGGATCATCGCCACCGGGGGGGACATCACCGTCGCCAAGGCGCTCGGTAAGGATATGCCCACCGGGTTGATCGTCGACCAGCGGTACTACTTCCACTGGCCGAACAGCAAGAGGAACCAGGAGTTCGTGAAGGCGTACCAGGCCGACTACAAGGACTATCCCAGCGCATGGGCGGCCGAGGGGTATGACGGCGTGTACTTCCTCGCCGCGGCGATCAAAAAGGCCGGTTCGCTCGACACCGACAAGGTGATCGCGGCCCTCGAAGGGCTGACGATCGACGCCCCCCGCGGGAAGTCGACGCTGCGGAAGGAAGATCACCAGCTCTCGAGCGACTTCATGGTCGGCGAAACCGTGTTCGACAAGGCGTACCCGTTCGCCATCGTCGGGAAGACCGAGGTGTTTGCTGCGGACAAGGTGCTCTACTCGATCGCCGACTGGAAGAAGGCGCAGGAAGGGAACAAGTAACAGGCAGCGGAAGTCCCAGGGGGGCCTGCCGTGGAGGCAGGCCCCCCCTCAATTAAACGGCGGCGGAGTCCATGGACCTCTCTTTCTTGACCGTACAGGTGTTGAGCGCCCTCCGGCAGGCGGCGTTCCTCTTCCTCATCTCCTCGGGGCTTACGCTGATCTTCGGCGTGCTGAACATCCTCAACTTCGCCCACGGCGCGCTCTACATGCTCGGGGCGTACTTCGTCTATGCCCTGACGCTGCACTTGACCGGCCCGGCCGGGTTCCTGATCGCGATCCTGGCGGCGCCCCTGGGGGTCGCGCTGATCGCCACCGTGATCGAGACGGGCCTGTTGCGCCGCATCTACATGCAGGAAGAGATCTACCAGCTCCTGCTGACCTACGCGTTGGTGCTCATCATCGACGACTTGGCCAAGATCGTCTTCGGTCCGGAGTTCAAGTCGATCCCCAAGCCCGAGATGCTGTCCGGGTCGGTCACCCTCTTCGGCGGGACCGTCCCGGTGTACACCCTCCTCGTCGTCGTCCTGGCGCCCGCCGTGGCGCTGCTGCTCTGGTACCTGCTGTACAGGACGAAGACGGGGAAAGTGGTCCGGGCGACCTCTTCCGACCGGGAGATGGCGGACGCCCTCGGGATCAACATGTCGGCGCTGTTCACGCTGGTCTTCGCGTTCGGAGCGGTCCTGGCGGGGCTCGGCGGCGCGCTGGCGGGGCCGGTGCGGACCGTGTTCCCCGGGGTGGGGACCGAGGTCATCATCGAGTCGTTCGTCGTCGTGGTGATCGGGGGCCTTGGGAACCTGTGGGGCGCCCTCATCGGGTCGATCCTCATCGGTTCCCTGGAGACGGTCGGGATCATCGTGTTTCCCGAATTCGAAATGTCCCTCATCTACCTGCTGATGGTCGGCGTGCTTGTTGTCCGGCCGTGGGGGATCTTCGGGCGTCCGCTAAAGGTGAAGGCGCTCTCGGAGAAGAACCTTGCGATGGAGGCGCAGGAGATTTCGCCGGTCCACTTCTCCGTCCACCCGGTCCTGCGGTGGGCGCCGCTGCTCCTGCTGCTCCTGGTCCCCCTGTTCGCGGGCCGGTTCTACCAGTACCTGCTGACGCAGATCTTCGTCGCCTCCCTGATGGCCGTCGCCTTCAACCTCCTCCTGGGGACGACGGGGTTGCTCTCGTTCGGCCAGGCCGCCTTCTTCGGGGTCGGCGCCTACACGGTGGGGCTCCTCCTCACCAAGGGCGGGTTCGAGACGCTGCCCGCGTTGGCCCTGGCGCCGGTCGTGACGGCTGCGGTGGCCGGCATCATCGGGTTTTTCTGCGTTCGGTTGTCGGGGGTGCACTTCGCCATGCTCACCTTGGCGTTCGGTCAGCTCATTTTCGCGGTCGTCTTCAAATGGTACGGCTTGACCGGCGGCGACAACGGGATCCAGGGAATTCCCGTGAAGCCGATCCCGCTCGGCGGCCTGGGAACCCTCGACCTCGGCTCCACACAATCGATGTACTACTTCGTGCTCGCGGTCGTGGGGCTGTCCGTCGAGCTGCTCCGCCGGATCCGCTCCTCGCCCTTCGGCGCGACGCTCAAGGCGATCCGGGAGAACGGCCAGCGGGCCTCCTTCCTCGGCGTGAACATCCATCTGTACCGGTGGACGTCGTTCGTGGTCGCGGGGGCGTTCACGGGGCTGGCCGGCGGGCTCTTCGCCATGATGGAGAAGGCGATCTCCCCCGAGATCATCCACTGGAGCAAGTCCTCCGAGCCGGTGTTCATGACCATCATCGGCGGGATCTACACCTTCGCGGGCCCCGCGGTGGGGGCGGTCGTCTACGTCATCCTCAACTCGTACCTGGTCGCGTGGACCGAAAAATGGGCGCTGGTGCTCGGCCTGGTTCTGCTGACGCTCGTGCTGCTCCTCCCGGGCGGCGTGGTGGGGTTCGTGAACGAAAAGGCGCGACAAACCCTCGGAAAGCTCAGGTGCATCCGCAAATGGTCCTTCTCGAAGTCCGCAACGTCGTAAAGTCGTTCGGGGGCCTGCGGGCGCTCCATGACGTCTCCCTCTCCGTGGCGAAGGGCGAGATCCGCGCCGTCATCGGGCCGAACGGGGCGGGGAAGTCGACGTTTTTCAACGTCATGACGGGGCTCCTCAAGCCCGACTCGGGCGACGTCATGTTCGAAGGGGTACCGATCACCGGAATGCCCCCCCACCGGATCATCCGGAAAGGGATCGGCCGCTCCTTCCAGATCACCAACATCTTCCCGCGGATGTCGGTCTTCGAGAACGTCCAGGTCGCCCTTTTTTCCCATCACCGCATGGGCAACAATCCGCTCTCTCTGGCGCGAGAATCCACGCGGGTCGGCGAGGAAGTGCTGGCCCTCCTCGAACAGGTGGGGCTGGCGGAGAAGTACGATTCGTCGGCATCCGTCCTCTCGCACGGGGACCAGAAGCGGCTCGAGATCGCCATCTCCCTCGCGTCCCGCCCGAAGCTGCTGATGCTCGACGAGCCCACCGCCGGGATGTCCCGGTTCGAGAGCCGTGAGACCGTCGCCCTTCTTCAGAGGATTTCCCGGGAGCAGGGACTGACGCTCATCTTCACCGAACACGACATGGACATCGTCTTCGCGATCTCGGAGAAGATCATGGTCCTCCAGCAGGGGGCCGTCATCGCCGACGGGACGCCGGCGGAGATCAAGGCGAACCCCGAAGTGCGCAAGGCGTACCTCGGGGAGGAAATCACGGAGAGCTGACCCATGGCGTTTCTCAACCTGAAATCGATCAACACCTATTACGGCCGGAGCCACATCCTGTTCGATGTCTCGCTCTCCATCGAAAAGGGGGAGGTGGTGAGCCTCATCGGCCGCAACGGCGCCGGGAAGAGCACCACGTTCCGCTCGATCATCGGGCTCACTCCGCCGCAAACGGGCGAGGTGATCTTCAAGGGGGAGCGGATCTCCGGACTGCGGGCTTTCCGGATCTGCCGGAAGGGAGTCGGCTTCGTCCCCGAGGACCGCCGGTGCTTTCCGGACCTGACGGTCCGGGACAACCTTGAGGTCGCCGCCAGGAGGGAGAAGGAAGTTGCCTCGCCCTGGACGATCGAGCGGATCTACGCCCTCTTCCCGCGTCTGCAGGAGCGGGAGAAGAACCTCGGGAGCCAGCTGTCCGGGGGGGAGCAGCAGATGCTCACGATCGCCCGCACGCTGATGACGAACCCCGAGGTGCTCCTCCTCGACGAGCCGTCCGAGGGGCTCGCACCGCTGGTGGTGGCCCTGCTGGCGGAGATGATCCTCCAGATCCGCAAGGAGGGGGTGACGGTCCTCCTCGCGGAGCAGAACCTGCACTTCTGCGCCAAGGTTTCCGACCGTGCCTTCGTGATCGACAAGGGGTCGGTGAAGTACGAGGGGACGATGAAGGACCTCCTGGCCAACGACGAGATCAAGGAGAAGTACCTTGCCGTCTGACCCCGGGAGCTTCCGGGCCTTCGCCGGGCGGGCCTTCGACCCTGCGGCGATCCCGGGGAAGCCCGAAGCGCTCGCGGGGATCCGCGTCCTCGAGGTGGCGAGCCGGATCTTCGGGCCGGCCACGGCAGACTACCTCGGCCTCTTCGGCGCCGAGGTGATCAAGGTCGAGATGCCGCCCCGCGGCGACCTGATGCGGTACGTCGCTCCCGAGGGGTTCTTCTGGAAGGAGGTGTCGCCGGCCTTCCTCTCCCTGAACCGGAACAAGCTCCACGTCGGGCTCGACCTGCACCCGGCCGAGGGGAAGGAGCTCTTCCTGCGGCTCGCGGAACGATCCGATGTCGTCGTGGAGAACCTCCGCGCAGGCACGATGGACGAGTGGGGCGTCGGGTACCTCCAGCTTCGGGAGCGAACCCCCCGGATCGTCTACGCCGCCAACTCGGGGTTCGGGCAATGGGGGCCGTACTCGGCGGGGCGGGCGTCGTACGACGCCACCGCCCAGGCCGTTTCCGGTTTCTCCGCCGTCACGGGGTTTCCGGACCAGCCGCCGATGAAGGCGGGGTTCTGGGTCGGGGACTACACCGCGGCGTTGATGTCCGCCACCGCGATCCTCGCCGCCCTCGCCGCGCGCCGGAAGACCGGGGAAGGGCAGATGATCGACCTTTCCCAGGCCGAGGCGATGATCCGCACGCTGGACTGGACGTGGCCGTACGCCGGGTCGACGGGAAAGGACCGCGTCCGGAACGGGAACGTCGACCCGTCGTACCCCCCCTCGGGGATCTACCGCTGCCGCGACGGGTTCGTCGCGGTTTCCGCGCGGGACGAGGACGAGTTGATCCCCCTCGCGCACGCCGTCGGGGCCACCGACCCGGAGGAAACGTGGGTCGCCTCGACGGAACGCGTGGGGGCGTTTTGCGCCTCCCGGAGGGTCGACGAGGTCGTGCGCATCGCGGAGGACGCCGGGTTCTCCGCGGCGCCGGTGCGCGGAGGGAAGGACCATTACCACGACCCGCACCTGCGGGCCCGGGGAACGGTCTGTTCGGTGGACGATCCCCTCTACGGCCGCGTGGACGAGTATGGCCCGGCGCCGAAGCTGTCGGAGAGCCCGGGAAGGGTCAAGTGGAGCGCGAAACCCGTGGGGTGGCACAACGAGCGGGTCTTCGGGGATCTGCTGGGAATGACAGCCGGGGAGATGGAGGCGCTCGTCCGGAAGAAGGTGATCGGGAAGTGGGCCGACGTCCCCGGTGCGCGACCGCCGAAGGGAAGCACACCATGAGCGGTTTCGCGGGGTGGGCGCGGAAGGCGACGGAGCCTTCGGTCGCCGCGGGGAAGCCCGAGGCGCTGGAAGGGATCCGGGTCCTCGAATTTTGCCCCGGCCACTTCGGGGGGATGGTGGCCGCCTCGGTCCTGGCGGAATTCGGCGCCGAGGCGATCAAGGTGGAACCTCCCGATGGCGATCCGCTTCGCCTCGTGGCGCCCGAGGATATCCTGGTGGCCGGGACGGGGCTCCCCTTCCTCTCCGAGGCGCGAAACCGCCGCTTCGTCACCCTCGACGCGGACAACCCGGCCGGGCGGGACCTCTTCCGGCGCCTCGCCCTCTCCTCCGACGTGATCGTCACGACGGAGTCCCCGGAGCGCATGGAGGCCATGGGGTGCGACTACCCCTCCCTGCGCGGGGAACGCCCGGGGATCGTCTATCTCTCCCTCTCCACCTACGGCGCGTTCGGTCCCGACGCCTCCCGTCCCGTGCGGGACAGCGACATCCTCTGCCAGGCGCTCTCCGGGGCGCCGTACATCGTCGGGGAGCCGGAACGGGGGGACGGCACGCCGCTGCCGCACCAGGCCCCGACCCGCCTCGGGAACTGGCACGGGGGATTCGTCCAGGGGCTGTGGGGAGCCTACGGGGTTCTCGCGGCGCTTCATTTCCGCGCGGAGACCGGGAAGGGACAGGCCGTTGACCTCTCCGGGGCCGAGTCGTTGATGATGTTCGCGGACTACAACATCACCTGGATGCACACGGGGGGGAAGGCGCGCGAGCGGGTCGGGAACTTCGACCCCGCCGTCTTCCCGTACACCTACATCCGCTGCCGGGACGGCTACACCTTCATCGCCGCCTACAACGACGAGGCGTTCGACTCGCTGATGCACATCATCGGCCGCCCGGAGCTGACCCGCGACCCGCGGTTCTCCACGCCGAAGAACCGTGTCGCCCTCGAGAACGAACGGGCCCTCCTGGAGATCCTCGAGGAGTGGTCCGGCGATCGCACGGCGGACGAGATCCTCGGTGCGGTCGAGGAGTACACCTCGAAGAGGGGCGGCCCCGGCGCCGCCGTGGTCACGGGGCGGGTGAACCGCCCTCTCGAGACGCTCTCCGAGGAACATTGGCGGGAGAGAGGGTGCTTTCTGCGCTCCCGGGACCCCGTCTACGGCGAACTTTTGCTCGCCGCGCCGCCCTGGAAGATGAGCGGGACCCCGGCACGGTGGAAGTCGGGGTGCCGGCCCCCGGGGTCGGACAACCGGGACGTGTACCTCGGAATTCTCGGGATGACGGAGGAGGAGTACCGGCGCATGGCGGAGGCGGGGACGTTCTAGCCTGCGGGGCGGACCGGAAAAAGCAAGTCCCCCGGGGCACAGGCGGGAACCCCGGGGGACCGTTCGTGTCGCCCGCGAACCGTTGGAGGGGTGTGCGGGCAGTTGCCTCCCCTGGGAGGGGAGGCATGCGTTACCGTTCCTCTGGATTCTCTCTTCGGAATTCCGCCGGGAGAACTTCAGTGGAATTTTCCCCCTCCCCGGGAGGGGGTCGGTTCACTTGACGCCCCCCGGGCTGGTAGTGTAGCGTCTCGCAAATAGCCTGACGCATCGAGAGAGTCGATGCGGCGCTCGAATGCCAGGGTATTTGCGAGACGCTGCACTGGACTGATCCCGGCAACCCGCCTCCGGGAGAACCGTTGACCGACCTGCCCCTGGTCCTTCGCGACCTGTCCATCGTCCTGGCGATCGCCACGGCGGTCGCGCTTCTGTTCAGCAAGTTGCGTCTCTCCGTGGTCCCGGCGTTCCTCGTGGCCGGCGCCTTCATGGGGCCCTCCGGCGCGGGGCTGGTGACGGAGATCCGGATGGTGGAGACGCTGGCCGAGTTCGGCGTCGCCCTTTTCCTCTTCACCGTCGGTCTTGACTTCGCCGTTTCGAACCTCGGGAAGATGCAGCGGCGGGTCCTCTGGGCCGGAGGCGCGCAGGTCGCCGCCACGATCGTCCTTTCGGTGATCGGCCTGAAAGTCTACGGTATCGACGCCCCGGTAGCGATCTTCGTCGGATTTCTCCTCTCTCTATCGAGCACCGCGATCGTGCTGAAGGTGTACGCCGACCGGCTGGAGACCGACAGCGGCCACGGGCGCATCTCCTTCGGCATCCTCCTGTTCCAGGATCTGGCGGCCATCCCGATGATGCTCCTCATCCCGTCGCTGCGCGAGTGGGAAGCGGGCCACTCCCCCGAGGTGCTCTTCACGCTCCTCAAGGCGGCCGGGGGCGTGGCGGGCATCCTGCTCCTGGCGCGATTTCTGATTCCGCGGCTCCTCAGGGAAGTAATACGGATCAACAGCCGGGAGATCCTCGCCCTCACCGTTCTGATGGTGGTTCTCGGGACGGCCTTTCTCGCGAGCAGGTGGGGGCTCCCCCTCGGAATGGGGACGTTCCTGGCCGGCATGGTGATCTCCGAGTCGGATTACGTCCACGAGATCGCGGCGCAGATCCTTCCGTTCCGGGACGTCTTCAACGGCGTCTCCTACGTCTCCGTGGGGATGCTCCTCAATCTCCCGTTTCTCGCGGGGAACCTCCCCCCGGTCCTGCTGATGGTGGCGGGGGTGGTCCTGATGAAGGCGGTTTCCGCGGGAGCCGCGGTGAGAGTCCTCGGCCTCCCGTGGCGATCCACGGTCATCACGGCGATCGGGTTGGCGCAGATCGGGGAATTCTCCTTCCTTCTCCTCTCCCAGGGGGCGCGGGAGAGCCTTGTCACCTTCGTGGGGTACCAGTATCTGCTGGCGATCACGATTCTCACGATGATGGCCACGCCGTTCCTGATGCGGGCGGCTCCGTGGGCGGCGAGGTCCTTCGTTCGTCACGTCGTCCGCGGCAGAAAGCCGGAGGATCCGGGGGAGGAGGCCCCCGGCGCGGAGTTGCCCGGGGCGGGGCGGGTCGAGAACCACGTGATCATCTCCGGGTTCGGGATGAACGGAAAGAACCTCGCCCGCGTGCTGCGCTCGACGCACGTTCCCTACGTCGTCGTCGACCTGAACGACACGTTGGTGCGGGAGGGCCGGGAGGCGGGGGAGCCGATCTTCTACGGTGACGTGAACAACCCGGAGATCCTCGACCGCGTCGGGGTGGGCCGCGCCCGGATGCTGGTGCTGGCCATCTCCGACCCGATGGCGACCCGCCGCGCCGTGGCGGTGGCCCGGCGGGCCAACCCGCGGCTGGTCATCCTTGTCCGGACGCGGTACGTGGCGGACGTGGACGACCTGATCGCACTGGGGGCGAACGCGGTCATCCCCGAGGAGTTCGAGACGTCGGTGGAGATCTTTTCCCGGGTCCTGCGCGAGTACCAAGTCCCCGACCACGTCGTCTCGCAGCAGGAAGCGCTGATCCGCAGCGGGACGTACCGGATCCTGCGGGAGCGCATCCCCGCGAGGGAAGAGGGGCTGCTGTCGGAGTTCGAAGCGTTCCTGCGACAGAAGGTGATCGAGGTCTTCTACGTTTCCCCGGACTCGCCGTGGGCGGGACGGCCCCTGGGGGATCTTCCGGTCGGAAACGGCGCCGGGATCGTCCTCCTCGCCGTTCTACGGGAGGACCGGGCGATCGTGCAACCTTCCCCGGAGGAGAAGATCGAGGCGGGGGACAAGCTCGTCTTCTTCGGGGGGCATGGTCCTCTCGCGGGAGCCCTCACGGAGCTGACAAAGGGATCACGCTAACAAAGCGCCGCCGGTGATAAGATCATGAAGTTCCCACTCCATCGGCCGGGAGGGCATTGATGTCTTCTTCCCACACCGCTCTGCAGAAGTACGAGCGCGCCCTGAACCGGTACTTCCAGACCCCCGCCGCCGAGCGCAAGACCGCGGACAGGGAGAAAATCCTCAAGATCCTCGGGGTCGAGAACCCGCAGGAGTTCCTCGGCATGCACATCCCGCTCTGGGAAGCGAAGCTCGACGAGCTCCTCGACCCCACGAGCACCGACATGCTCCCGATCAGCATCGCCCACTCCTACGTCAACTGGGTGCGCGGCGCGATCCGGATGATGCCGGCCGAGGCCCGGGTGAAGATCTTCTCTTCCAAGTTCAAGGCGACCGGGCTGAAAAAGGCGATCCTGACACTGCTCCACGCGGTGACGGGGGAGCCGCACCGCGACTTCGAGGTCACCGAGATCCTGCTGATCGAGAAGGTCCACAAGGACACGCTCTTCACGGTGCGGACCCCGGACGGGAAGGTATGCGATCTCTACCTGTCCCGCTTCGGGTGCATGGGGGAGTACATCTACAGCGGCCTGCCGAAGCTTGTGGGGCTGCCCGCCCTCCCGACCGTCTACCACGTGACGCCGCAGGGCGAGGAGGTGCTCCTCAAGCCGAAGGAAGAGGGGACCAACCTCTTCCACGACGATTCGGTGACCCTCGCCCGGATCAACCGAGACGGCGTGTGGTGGGTGGCGGGCGCGGCCCGGCAGGACGCCCTGGGGGACTGCATCGGAACGGCGCTGCGCTACGGGCATTACGTCGCCACCCCGAAGAAGGAAGTGGTGATGATCGATAATATCGAGCTGTTCCACCTGGAGGAGACCGACGTCCGCATCTTCGAGCCGATCTACGAGTTCCTCCCGAAGAAGGCGTATCCGGACGACCGGACGAAGCGGGAGCGGCTTCAGGCCAAGATGCGGCAGGAGTACGATGCGGCGTATGCCGGACAACGGACGGTGATCCGGAAGGAGTGGCCCGAGATCGAGCGGTAACTGATCGAGATGCGCCGCAACATCCACGCCTACGCGGGCGAGGTGTTCGAGATGGTGATGACCCGCGTCAAGGCACAGGTGTTTTCCGGGGAGTAGTGTAGCGTCTCGCAAATATCCTGGCATTCGAGCGCCGCTGCATCCGCTCCAGCTTCGTTGCGCAAGTTCGCCGTACTCTCCCGGTACGCCTTCACTCGCAGCGCCTTGCTGGCGCGGCGCATCGACGCTCTCGATGCGTCAGGCTATTTGCGAGACGCTACACTCGCGGAGGACCGCGCGAGGAACGCGCGTTCGACGAGGTAGAACCCCGCGGGCAGCGCGACCGCCATGGCGATCACCTTCGCCCCGAGCCGGACCGCCGCCGAGGCGACGCCCAGCAGGTCGAGCGCGAAATCCGCGAGAAGGGCCCCCCCGCACACCGACGCGAGCGTCCCCGCGAAGAGGGCGATCCCCAGCAGCAGGCGGGAGCCGGGGCGTTTCCGCCGACCCGTCGTCATCCTTCCACGGACTTCCATCGCGATCACTTCCTGTGCCTTCTCCATGATGCCGTAATTATACATACCTCCCCGGCCTCCCCGGGAAATCTTCCCCCCGCTCCTTGACGGCGAACGACAAACATGACTAATTTAGTAATGTATATGGGGAAAAATATGGAGCAACCATGGAAAACGCCGAAAGCCAGGTCAAAGGGTGGGTGGATCGGGAATACCGTTGGGGATTCGTCTCGCCGGTCGAGGCGGACACGGTCCCCAAGGGCCTCAACGAGGAGGTCATCCGGACGATCTCCGCCCTGAAGCGCGAACCCGAATTCCTCCTTGAGCGCCGCCTCAAGGCGTATCGGCAGTGGCTCACCATGGTCGAGCCGCGGTGGTCGACGGTGTGCTATAACCCCATCGATTTCCAGGACATCGTTTATTACTCCGCCCCCCGGGGGATGAAAGACCGGCCGAAAAGCCTCGGCGAGATCGACCCGGAGCTGTTGCGGACGTACGAGCGTCTGGGGATCCCTCTCCGGGAACAGAAGTTCCTTGCGGGCGTGGCCGTGGACGCCGTCTTCGACAGCGTCTCGGTGGCCACCACCTACCAGAAGGAGCTGGCGAAGGTGGGAATCCTTTTCTGCTCCTTCTCCGAGGCGGTCCAACATTACCCCCGCCTGGTGGAGAGGTACCTCGGGACCGTCGTCCCGTTCAACGACAACTATTTCGCCTCCCTCAACTCCGCCGTCTTCACCGACGGGTCGTTCTGCTACATCCCTCCGGGGGTGCGGTGCCCGGTGGAGCTGTCCACCTACTTCCGCATCAACGCGGAGAACACGGGGCAGTTCGAGCGGACCCTGGTCATCGCGGACGCGGGATCCTACGTGAGCTACCTCGAAGGGTGCACGGCCCCGCGGCGCGACACGAACCAGCTTCACGCGGCGGTGGTCGAGCTGATCGCCCTCGAGGACGCGGAGATCCGGTACGCCACGGTGCAGAACTGGTACCCGGGCGACAAGGAGGGGAAGGGCGGAATCTACAACTTCGTGACGAAACGGGGCTTGTGCGCAGGGAACAACTCCCGGATCTCGTGGACGCAGGTGGAGACCGGCTCCGCGATCACGTGGAAATATCCGAGCGTCATCCTGAAGGGGGACAACTCGGCCGGCCAGTTCCACGGGGTGGCGCTCACGACCAATTTCCAGCAGGCCGACACCGGAACGAAGATGACGCACATCGGGAAAAACACCCGGAGCACGATCGTGAACAAGGGGATCTCGGCGGGGCGCGGCCAGAACACGTACCGGGGCCTGGTGAAGATCCTGAAGACCGCGGAGAACGCCCGCAATTTCACCCAATGCGACTCCCTCCTCCTCGGAGACCGGTGTGGGGCGCACACGTTCCCGTACATCGAAGTGAAGAACCCGACGGCGAGGGTAGAGCACGAGGCGTCCACGTCGAAGATCGGCGAAGACCAGCTCTTCTACTGCCAGCAGCGCGGCCTCTCCCGGGAGGACGCGGTTTCGATGATCGTGAACGGCTTCTGCCGCGAGGTGATCCGGAACCTCCCCATGGAGTTCGCGGTGGAGGCGCAAAAGCTTCTCGAAATCAGCCTCGAGGGGAGTGTCGGATGAGGAACGGGATCCCCATGCTGTCCATCGAACACCTCCACGCCGCGATCGGGGAGAAGCCGATCCTGCGGGGAGTGGACCTGGTCGTCCATGCGGGGGAAGTCCACGCCGTCATGGGCCCGAACGGATCGGGCAAAAGCACGCTGGCCAACGTCATCGCCGGCCGCGAGGAGTACCGGGTGACGGCCGGGTCGGTCCTCTACCAGGGAGGAGATCTGCTCGCGATGCCCCCCGAGGAGCGGGCGAAGGAAGGGATCTTCCTCGCCTTCCAGAACCCCGTGGAGATCCCCGGAGTGAGCAACCTCTACTTCCTGAAGGCGGCCCTGAACGCGGTGAGAAAGCACCGCGGACTCCAGGAGCTCGACGTCGTGGAGTTCCGCGACATGGTTCTCGAACGGCTTCGCCGGGTCGAGATGGGCGAGGACCTGCTGCGGCGGGCGGTGAACGACGGGTTTTCGGGGGGAGAGAAGAAGCGGAACGAGATCCTCCAGATGGCGGTGCTCGAACCGAAGCTCGCGATCCTCGACGAGACCGACTCGGGGCTGGACATCGACGCCCTGAAGGTCGTCGCCGCCGGGGTGAACGCCTTCCGCAGTCCGGAGCGGGCGATCGTCGTCGTGACCCATTACCAGCGGCTGCTGAACCATATCGTCCCCGACTTCGTGCACGTCCTCGTCGAGGGGAGGATCGTGCGGTCCGGAGGGCGGGACCTCGCGCTCGAGCTCGAGGAGCGCGGGTACGGCTGGGTTCAGCCGCCGGGCGTGGAGGGCGGGGAGGAGGCGCACCCGTGACCTTGCCCGCCGAAGCGAGGGATCGGTACCTCGCCGCGTTCAAACGGGCGGCGGCGGACGGAACGGGAAGGCCTGCCTGGTTGCGCCGCCTTCGGGGCGAGGCGAAGGACCGTTTCCTGTCGACCGGTTTCCCGGGCGTGAAGGACGAGGACTGGAAATACACGAGCGTGGCGGGGATCGAAGAGCGGGAATTCGATATCGCGCCGCGCGGCGTCGGTTTGACATCGTCGGACGTCGCCGGTTTTTTCCCCGAGGATGCGGCCGGGAACGTCCTCGTGTTCGAGAACGGCCGGTATCGTGCGGACCTTTCCGTGCGGCGGCCTCTCCCCCCGGGGGTGCATCTCGGGGGCCTGTCCGAAGCCCTGTCCGGCGGGGGAGACGGGCTTGTGCCGAACTTTTCGCGGTCGCCCGCGAACGCGTTCACCGATCTCAACACGATGCTGATGGAGGACGGCGTATTCCTCCATGTCGGAAAGGATGTCGAGGTCCCGGAGCCGGTCCACCTCCTGTTCCTCACCTCCGGCGGAGAACGACCGGTCATGGCCCATCCGCGGAACGTGGTCGTGGCGGGAGAAGGTTCCCGGGTGACGGTCGTGGAGCGGTACGCGGGCCTTTCGGATGCCGGGTGTCTCGTGAACGCCGTGACCGACATCGCGGTCGGCCGAAGTGCCACGGTGACGCACTACCGGCTTCAGGAGGACGGGCCGGACGCGTACCACTTCGCATCGCTCCGCGCCCGCCAGGGAACGGGAAGCCGGTTCGCGGCCCATTCCGTTTCCCTCGGGGCGCGCCTCTCCCGGAGCGAGGTCCATGCCGTACTCGACGGCGAGGACGCGGTGTGCCTGCTGAACGGGCTTTACCTGGGAAACGGGGAGCAGCACGTCGACCACTTCACGACGATCGACCATGCAAGGCCGGGGGGGTCGAGCCGGGAATATTACCGCGGCATCCTCGACGGCCGGTCCCGCGGTGTGTTCCGCGGACGCGTGATCGTGCGGAAAGACGCGCAGAAGACGGACGCCCGGCAGGCGAACCGGAACCTGCTCCTGTCGAGGGAGGCCGAGGCGGACAGCCGCCCCCAGCTCGAGATCCACGCGGACGACGTGAAGTGCACCCACGGCGCCACGGTGGGGCCGCTCGACGAGGAGAAGGTCTTCTACATGCGTTCGCGGGGAATCGACGAGTGCTCGGCCCGGGGTTTGCTCGCCTACGCCTTCGCCGTCGGCATTCTCCGGAGGTTCGACCTCCCCGACATCCGGCGGACCTTCGAAGAGAAGCTGCTCGCGTGGCTGCCCGCCGCGGGCCGGATCCGGGAGTTCCTCCATGAACCGGAGTAGCGCGCTCTTGACGGCGGGGCCGATCCCGGCCGTTCCGGAAATCTCCAGATTGCGGGACGATTTCCCGATCCTTTCGCGAAAGGTCCACGGGAAGCCGCTGGTCTACCTCGACAACGCCGCCACCACGCAGAAGCCCCGGTCCGTGATCGCGGCGGTACAGCGGTATTACCGCACCTCCAACGCCAACGTGCACCGCGGCGTCCACGCCCTTTCCGACCGGGCCACGCAGGCGTACGAGGAGGCGCGGAATCGGGTGGCGCGGTTCCTGAACGCCCGCGAGGACCGGGAGATCGTCTTCGTGCGGGGGGCGACCGAGGCGATCAACCTGGTGGCGCAAACGTTCGGGCTTCTCCGCCTCCGGGAAGGGGACGAGGTCCTCGTCACGGCGATGGAGCACCATGCCAACATCGTCCCCTGGCAGATGGTGTGCGACCGGGCGGGGGCGCGTCTCACTGTCGCACCCGTCTACGCCGCGGGGGAACTCGACCTCGCCGCGTACGAGGGGATGCTCACGGGCCGGACGCGCCTGGCCGCCGTGACCCACGTGTCGAACGCCCTCGGCACGGTGAACCCCGTCCGGGAGATGATCGGGATGGCGCACGCCCGGGGCATCCCCGTCCTCGTGGACGGAGCCCAGGCCGCTCCCCACCTCCCCGTGGACGTGCAGGCGCTCGGGTGCGACTTCTACGTTTTTTCCGGACACAAGCTGTACGGGCCGACGGGGATCGGCGTCCTCTACGGGAAGGCGGAGCATCTCGAAGCGATGCCGCCGTACCAGGGCGGGGGGGACATGATCCTTCGCGTCACGTTCGAAAAGACCACCTACAACGCGATCCCGTGGAAGTTCGAGGCGGGCACTCCCAATATCGCCGGGGCGGTCGGGTTGCGCGCCGCCATCGATTATCTCGACGCGATCGGGCTGCCGGCGGTTTCGACGCACGAGCGGGAGCTGCTCGCCTATGCGACGGAAGAGGTGGGGAGGATCCCCGGGGTGCGCATCGTGGGGACCGCGAGGGAGAAGGCGGGCATCCTGTCGTTCGTCCTCGAAGGCGTCCATCCCCATGACATCGGGACGATCCTCGACCACGAGGGCGTCGCCATCCGGGCCGGACACCATTGCGCCATGCCGCTCATGGACCGCCTCGGATTGCCGGCGACCGCCCGCGCCTCGTTCGGGCTCTACAACACGCCGGCCGAGGTGGACCTCCTCGCCGCCGGGATCCGGAAGGCCCGGGAGGTTTTCCGGTGACGGTCGACCTGCGGTCCCTTTACCAGGAGATCATCGTCGATCACAACCGGCGCCCGCGGAACTTCCGCGAGATCCCCGACGCCGACCGGACCGCGATCGGCGACAACCCCCTTTGCGGGGATCGGCTGACCGTGTACGTGAACGTGCAGGGGGGGGTCATCCGGGACATCGGGTTCGTGGGGAACGGCTGCGCCATCTCCACGGCCTCCGCTTCCCTCATGACGGAGGCGCTTCTGGGCAAGACGGAGCAGGAGGCGGACGCCCTGTTCGAGAGATTCCACGACCTGGTTACCGGGATCGGACACGGCGCGCGCGGATCCCTCGGGAAACTGGAAGCGCTCGCCGGGGTTCGTCAATTCCCCGCGCGCGTCAAATGCGCCACGCTCGCGTGGCACACGGTTCGGACCGCGTTGAACACGCCGGGCCGGACCGCCTCGACGGAGTGATCCGGCTTTCTCACCGCCCCTACTTCTTCTGGCGCTGCTTCCGGTCGATCGCCCGCTGTCGGGCCTCCTGGTTCCTGCGGCGGTCCTCGTCCGTCTCGAGGATGAGCGGCGGGACCTCGGCCGGACGCCCGGAATCGTCCAGGGCGACCATGACGAAATACGACGAGTTCGTGTGGATCCGCTCCCCCGTGCGCGGATCTTCCGCTTCCACGCGGACACCCACTTCCATGGAAGTGCGCCCGACGAAGTTCAGGGAGGCGTAAACGAGGACGAGGTTGCCGATGAAGACGGGGGCGTGGAACACGAAGCGGTCCACGACGGCGGTGACGCAGTTCCGCCCGGAGTGCCGGATCGACACCACCCCGGCGGCGGAGTCGGCCAGCTTCATGATGTTTCCACCGTGGACGTTCCCAGCGGGGTTCGCGTCCTGGGGCGTCATCTCCTGCGCCATCACCAGCCGGGTCGCCGATACGGGCTTCGCATCCACGGGCATCGCATCCTCCTCTCCACGAAGGTACCTCTGAAGATTGTATCCGGTAATCCGGCGTGAACCGGTATGCCGCCAGGAAACATCGTACATGCAAGTTGACGAAAAAGGAGGCCTTGCGCCGATGATCATCGCTTTCGCCGTGTACCGGCTTGCCCTCTCGCTATGGGTGGGGGGAATCGCGCTGTTCACATTCGTCGTGACCCCGGTGATCTTCCGCTCGCACGGGAGGGACGCCGCCGGAAAGATCGTGGGGCCGATCTTCCCCGCATATTTCCGTTACGGCCTCGTGCTCGCCGCCCTTGCTCTGTTGGCCCGCATCGCCGCCGGGGAGGCGTTCCAAGGCGCGCGTCAATGGGTCGGGACACTCCTGATCGCGACCGCGATTTTATTGACCGGCTACCAGGCGTACGGGCTCGTCCCGCGGATGGACCAGGTCAAGCGATCGGTGACCTCCTTCGAGACCGCACTCCCGGAAGATCCCGCCCGCAAGGAATTTTCCCGGCTCCACGGGATCTCGATGGTCGTCAACCTCGTGGTCCTCCTGGAAGGGGCCGCCCTCGTCGTCGCCTGCGAATCGCTCCGGAGGTAACCCCGGTCCACGGAGCTATCGGTAAACCGGGACTGCCTTCGGCCGCTTCTGCATCATCGACTTTCGGAAAAGACCGCGTCGCCGTCCGCTTATGATCCTAAAATAAGCGGATGATGGTTTTTGGAAAAAGAGGAGAGACGATATGGAGAGAAATTGGACAAGGAAAGCGGTATCCGCGGAAGAAGCCGTCGGGTCGATCCAGAGCGGGATGAACGTCTTCGTGCACGGAGCCGCCGCCACCCCGACCCCGCTTCTCAAGGCGATGGTCCGGCGGGACGGTTTGGAAGGCGTGCGTCTTTATCACATGCACACCTCCGGGGATACGCCGTTCGTCGAGCCGGGTTGCGAGGGGCGTTTCTTCTCGATTTCGCTGTTCACCGGCCCTGCCCTCCGAAAGCCGATCGAGGATGGACGCGCGGATTTCATGCCCATCTTTCTTTCGGATATCCCGGCTCTCTTCCGGACCGGAGGAGTCCGTCTTGATGTCGCGCTCCTGCAGGTCTCCCCGCCCGACCTGCACGGTTGCTGCACGCTGGGAACATCCGTGGATACGGCCATGGCAGCGGCCGATTCCGCCCGCATCATCATCGCGGAAATCAACGAGCAGATGCCGCGTTCCCACGGAAACACGGTGGTGCCGTTCGAGCGGATCACCGCCTTCATCCACACGGATCGCCCCCTCATCGAACAGGAGCCCGAACCGGAGACGGAGGTGGAAGCGCGCATCGGCGAGATCGTCGCAGGACTGGTCGAGGACGGATCGACGTTGCAGATGGGCATCGGAGCGATACCGGATGCGGCGCTCCTCCGCCTGCGCGACAAGCGGGATCTTGGGATCCACACCGAGATGTTCTCGGATCGCGTGGTGGAACTGTTTGAAGCCGGCGCGATCACCAACCGGCTCAAGAGCGTCCATCCGCATCGCATCGTCACGAGTTTCGTGAGCGGCACGAAGAAGCTTTTCCGTTTCGTTCACGACAACCCGTTGGTCGAATTCCATCCTTGCGACCGCACCAATGACACCTCGCTGATCCGGCGGAATGACAAGGCCGTGGCGATCAACTCATGCCTTCAGGTGGACCTGACGGGACAGGTATGCGCGGACTCGATCGGTCACCGCATCTATTCCGGCATCGGCGGCCAGATGGATTTCATCCGCGGTGCGGCGCTTTCCCGGGGCGGCAAGCCGATCCTGGCGCTTCGTTCCACGGCATCCGGCGGGACGATATCCCGGATCGTTCCCGAGTTGAATCCCGGCGGAGGCGTGGTCACCACCCGCGGACACGTGCACTGGATGATCACGGAATACGGCGCGGTCAATCTGCACGGAATGACGCTCCGCGAAAGGGGCAACGCGCTGATTTCCATCGCACACCCCGACTTCCGGGCCGAACTTGCCCGGGCGCTCGGCGGCATCCGGCACTTCATCGTGCCGGGTTTGGGGTGACCGGCCGCAGCCCGCACTCCGCCTCCTACTCCCCGGAAAGCGCCTGGAGGATGGCGCGACAGAAGGCGGGCAGGTCATCCGGCTTCCGGGAGGTGATCAGGTTGCCGTCCCGTACGACCTCGCTGTCCTCGTAGGACGCGCCGGCGTTCACCAGGTCGTCCTTGATCGCGATGTAGCCGGTAACCTTCTTTCCCCGCAGGATGTTCGCCGAGGCCAGCATCCACCCTCCGTGGCAGATCGCCGCGACCACTTTCCCCTGGCGGAACATTTCGCGTACCAGGTCCACCATGGGTTTGTGGAGACGCATCCGGTCCGGCGCGTATCCTCCCGGGATGACGATCGCATCGAACTCCGCTGCGTCGATCTGCTCCGCGCTCTTGTCGGCCCGCACCTCGTAGCCGTGCTTGGAGATATACGTCTGTGCGGCGGGCCCCACGGTCGTGACCTCCGCGCCCGCCTCCCGCATGCGAAGCACCGGGTACCAAACTTCCAGTTCCTGGTAGAGATTTTCCACAAGAACGGCCACGCGTTTCCCTTGCAGTTCCATCGATTCACCCTCTCTTCATGATTCCTTGGCCTACGATTCCCGCCGGTTGGCGAACGATTCGCTTCCGACGCGGCGGATGCGACCCCGGCGCAGCCGATGGGTTTCGGGGGTGCGAACCCGGAAACGTACCGGCAGGGGAATCCACCGGAAGCGTCCCTTCATCAAAATAGTTGCGTCAAGGATGAGGGACGGCATCAACCGACCTGCTTCGCCACGGCGGCGGACGAATCGCGGTTCGGGGCGGGGTGCCCGGCGTTTTTCGGGCCGGGCAGGAAAGGGGAAAAGCAGATGAAGGCAGCAAGGAAGTTGACCGTGGCCGTGAATGCGATTCCGGAGGGTTACCACACGATCACGCCGTTCCTGACGGTGCGGGGAGCCGATCGCGCCATCGAATTCTACCGGCGGGCCTTCGGCGCGGAGGAACTTGGGCGAATGCCGGGTCCGGACGGCAAGACCATCATGCACGCGGAACTCAAGATAGGAGATTCACGGATCTTTCTGTGCGACGAGGTACCCGGGATGGGTTGCCGCTCGCCAGAGGCGCTCGGCGGCTCGCCCGCCGGGGTATACCTTTACGTCCGGGATGTGGACGATGCGTTCAGGAAGGCCGTGAAAGCCGGCGCGACCGTGAAGCGCCCTGTGCAGGATATGTTCTGGGGCGACAGGACCGGGGGTGTCCAGGACCCGTTCGGGTACGTGTGGGATCTGGCCACACACAAGGAAGACGTCTCCCCGAATGAGATGAAGCGGCGGGGAGAGGAATTTTTCAAGACCATGGGGGCGGATAAACCTGAAAAGTGACCGAACCCGTGCCATTCGAGGGTGACGCCGCGGCCGGCCGGCGTCGCCCTCGTCGATTATCGCATCACTTTTTCCCGCAACCACAGGTGTTGCACATGTCGCCACCCCCTTTATTTCAAATTAGATGCAAAGATACGCCGATTGGTGACCTTTCCCGGGAAATATGGGCATCCATCCGCTCGTTTCCGAATCTTATCCGAAGAAATAAATTACGGCCGCGCACCGGTCCGCGGGAATCCCGGGGTTTCCACCAGGGTGTTTCCAGGTCGGAATCCAAACCGGCCTGTGCGAGAGGAGGGGACATGGATTGGTTAAAATACGACACCCGCAGATTCTTTCTGTTCGGCATTCGGATCTTTTTCGGGTTGTGGTTGCTGTACACCGGCCTATCGAAATGGATCTTCATGGGGTCTGCCATGTTCGTCGGCTACATAACCGCCCAGTTCGACAAGACCTGGTCGCCACACATTTTGAATGCTCTTCTCGCCTGGCTGATCATGGTGGCCGAGCCGGTATTGGCCGTACTGATCCTTTCCGGCAAGAAAGCGGGCATGGTGTGGGCGCTGACTTCGTTGTTCTTGTTTCTGCTTACCATCGGTCAAACCATCCTCATGAAGCCCGATGTCATCGCCAACTGGCAGTACCTGGTGCTGGTCCTGGTATGCGCCGCTCTAAGTGATCCGGATCCTCTACCGTGATGACGGTCCAATTCGCCGATCCGGAAAGCCGAATGGAAGAGCCTGACGACTTCTTCGGCTGCGGCGTGGAGGTCGCGATGGATGAAGGCGAGCAGCCCGAATCCAGTAATGAGGACCAACCCTCCCTTGGCGCCCTCGAATACGGCGACCACCCGCAGGCCACTTTGCCGGGTCTCTTCCGCTACCCGATCCATCGCGCGATGCCGAACGCCGCGGTCGCGGCTACGCCCCCGATACCCACGGTCTGCAGACCGCCGAGCAGCGGCCGGATACCTGTGAGCCGGCCCTTCACGGCCCCGAACGCGAAGAGGGCGAGCAGCGTGACCGCCGCGGACACGGCCAGTCCCTTGAGGACGTTCCCCGTCGCCATGTAGGGGACCAGCGGGACCAGCCCCCCGACGACGTAGGACAGACCGATCGTCAAGGCGCTCTTCATCGCCCTTCCCGGGTCGGGGAATTCGAGCCCCAGTTCGTACCGCATCATGAAATCCACCCAGCGGTCGGGGTCGGCGCAGATGGCCGAGACCACCGGGGCTGCCTGCTCGTCGCTCAGGCCGTACCCGCGGAAGACGACCGCGACCTCCAGTTTCTCCGCCGCCGGCATCTCCCGAATTTCCCGGAACTCCCGGGCGCGTTCCGAGGCGTAATGCTCCCGGTCGGTCCGGGCCGCGAGGTATCCCCCCAGCCCCATCGCGATCGAACCCGCGGCGATCTCGGCCAGCCCCGCGATCACGATCACGCCGGTGGAACTCACGGCCCCCGACAATCCGGCGGCCAGCGCAAACGGGACGGTCAGCCCGTCCGCCATGCCGATCACTATGTCGCGAACGGACTCCGACGCGGTAAAATGCTTCTCGGCGTGGATCGTTCCCTGCATGGTCTCCCCCGCGAAGCGATTTGTATCACGGTCCTATGGTGCGCGATGCGGCGCCGAGGTTCCATCCCATTCCCCGATGTCTCACGGGCTATTCCTTCGGTTCCCGCCGGGCAATGCGACCATGAGAAAGAGCGCGGCGAGGAAAACCGCAATCCCCGCGTACTGCCCGGGGGTCAGCCCGAAGTACCTGGCATCGCCGATGCGCAGGAAATCCAGGAAGAAGCGGGCCGGGACATAGAGGAGCGGGAAGGCGATCAGGAAGAACGCCGGCGGACGGGTTTTCCGGTCCAGTACAAGGAAGGCGGGAACCATCAGGCACAGCACGTAGAGGAATTCGTACCATCCCAGGTCATGGAACCCCATCTTCGCCAGCTCTGCGCGCGGCGGAAGTTCCGCCAACCGGCCGGCCTCCCGGTAGAAGGAAGCAATGTAGGCCTGCGCCTCCGGGGATTCCAGGCTGATTCCCAGCGGGAACGTCGTGACCGCGCCGGGATGGTCGTGGGCGACCGTACAGGCGATGCGGCCAATCGCCCATGCGAACGGAAAGACGTATGCGATGACGTCGAGATACCGCAACCTGGCCACCGCATCGATATGGCGCGCCTTGAAACGGAAAAAGAGCCAGAGCCCGAGGAGTCCCCCGGCGAATCCCCCGAAGGAGCTGATGTCCTCCCAAATCTTCAGCAGAAGGAGGGGGTCTTCCATCGCCTCCCGCGGGAAGTAGGCGAGGACGGAATAGAGGTGGGCGACGACGAAACCGGAGAGGATCACATACAACAGGAGGTCCTGAACGAGTTCGGGGTCGAGGCCTTTCGTGCGGGACCGGGCAACGGCCATCCGCCACCCGGCGACCACGGACAGGGCGACGATCGCCCCGAACGCGTGGACGGTGACCGGCCCGAACAGATGGTACTCGGGTTGCGGGAAATACGGGATCATGGGCGGCGGTGCGTTCCGGAGATCGCCTCCCACTTGAACACCCGGAGGAGGAAGAAGATCGCCGGGAAGAGGAAGACGGCTCCCGCGGCGAGCGCACCGAGCAGGAAGCGCAGCGTCCGGGGGGATGCGGCCGCGGAGAAGACGGTCACGTCCGGCCGGACGAGGAACGGGTATTGGGCCATTCCCCAGCCGATCAGGAGGAGGGATACCTGGGCGGCGGCACAGGCACGCGCGAGCGGGTAGCGGCGGAGCGCGAGCGATGCGATCGCCCCCGCCGCCGCCGCGACGTCCGCTGCGACAAGGGGTATCGACCAGGATCTGCCTGTGAAGGCCCGAAAGAATTCCTTCGCGTCGACGGCGGCCAACGCCAAGGTCAGCCCGGAGAGGAAAACGAGCGCGGCGGCGGACCGAAAGGAGTCCCGGCGGAATTCCTCACGGAGTCCCGGGTCGTTTGTTTCGAGTATTAGATATACGGCGGCGAGGAAGACAAAGGAGGTCAGCGCGAGGAATCCGACGGAGATCGGGAAAGGGGAGAGCCACGACGTCACGTCTCCCGTATACGCCAACGGTTCCGTCGCCCGAATCCGCCCGGAGGAGATCGCCCCGAACACGACCCCGAGGAAGACCGGGGTGACGAGGCTGGCCGTTGCGAAGACGGCCCCCCACCATCCCGCGCCCCGCTCCTCGTGGAGGCGGTACGTATGGAAGGCGAACGCCGCCCCCCGGAGGACGATCCCTGCGAGAACGATCGTCAGCGGAAGGAAAAGGGCCGTGCAGACGACGGCGAACGCCCGGGGAAACGCGGTGAAGAGGATCACGATGGCCACGATGAGCCATATGTGGTTGGTCTCCCACACGGGGCCGATGGCCCCGGCGATGAGTCGCCGCCGGTCGGTCGCGCGCGGACCCCGCCCCAGAAGGTCCCAGACGCCTCCCCCGAAATCGGCGCCGCCGAAGAGCGCGTAGAGGACGAGGGATGCCAGAATGCATCCGGCCGACAGCGTTTCGGGTTCCGGCATGGCTTACTCCTTCCCTTCGGGGGCGGGGGGATCCGCCGCATCGCCGGCGGCGGGGAAGAAGGGGCTCGCGGCGACTTCGCGCCGCAGCAACCAGACCGAGGCCGCCCCAAGGCCCAGATAGAGAAGCGAGAAGAATGCGAAGGGGAGCAGGAGGCCTCCGACGGGGGTCGCCGCCTCCGCCGTCCTCATGACACCGCGGATCGCCCAGGGCTGACGGCCCATTTCGGTGACCACCCATCCCGCCTCCACGCAAATGAGTCCGACCGGTCCGCAGAGGGCGACGGCGATCAGAAACCGGCGGCCGAAGAGACCCTCCCGTTTTTTCCATGCGAACCAGGCGGCAACGAGGGACACGAGGGCCAGGGTTGTGCCGCCGGCCACCATCGTCTGGAAGGCGAGGTGCACCGGGACGGGGTCGGGCCATTCGTCGCGGGGGAAGTCGGCAAGCCCCCGCACCCGGGCGTCCGGGTCGTGGTAGGCCAGCAGGCTCATCCCCTTCGGGACCTCGATCGCGAACCGCGTGGTCCGCGTAGCGACGTCGGGAATTCCTCCGATCCGCAGCGGCGCTCCGCGCATGGTCTCGAACTGCCCCTCCAGCGCCGCGAGCTTCACCGGCTGGTTCCGGGCGACGAAGCGCGCACTCATGTCGCCGCTGAGCGGCTGGAGCAAGGCGGCTGTGCACCCGACCGCGAGGGCGATCTCCAGGGCTTTCCGATGGAACAGGTTCTCGCGGTTCTTCAGAAGAAGGAACGCATGGATCCCCGCGACCGCGAACCCGGACGCAACGAAGGCGGCGAGGGTCATGTGGATCGTCTCGGTCGCCGAGGACGGATTGCCCATCGCCGCGAGCGGGGAGACGTCGATCGGCCTCCCGCCGGCGAGGGTGAAGCCCGCCGGGCTGTTCATCCAGGCGTTGGCGGTGACGACGAAGATCCCGGAGAGGATCCCCCCGAGGGCTACGAGAACGCCGGATGCGAGGTGGAGACGCGGGGAGACGCGGTCCCACCCGTACAGGTAGATCCCGAGGAAGATCGCCTCGGTGAAGAAGGCGAATCCCTCCAGCGCGAAGGGGAGTCCGATGACTCCGCCCGCGAACTCCATGAACCTGGGCCACAACAGCCCCAGCTCGAAGGACAGGACGGTTCCGGAGACCGCGCCCACCGCGAAGAGAACCGCTGTCCCTTTCGCCCAGCGGCGCGCCAGCTCCGCGTAGACGGGATGTCCGGTCCGAAGATGCGCCCTCTCGGCGATCACCATGAGGACGGGCATCCCCATCCCGGCCACCGCAAAGAGGATGTGGAAGGCGAACAGCATCGCCATCTGCGCGCGTGCCACGACAAGTTCCGTCATGCCGCTGTCCTCCTCAACCGGAACCTTTCACGGCGTAGCGCCAGGTCGGCCATCCCGTATCTCTCCCGGATGATCGGCTCACACCGCCATTATCCATCCGATCCGGCGGTATTGTATACCGGTCTCGGGCCGTGCGCCCCGGCGACGTGGACATCGGGGCGGATCGGTACCTTGGGGGGAGGGCGCCGTTCGTTTCGAAGACGGGACTACTCCGGCCGCTCCCTTCGCTTCCGGCGCTCGGCCTGGATACGGTCGAACTTCTCCTGCTGGTCGGGGCGCAGGATCGCGCGAACCCGGGCGCGGGAGCGTTCGATCGCCGCCTCGACCTGGGCCTGGATCGGCTTCCGCAGTTCGACAATGTCCCGGTGCGTCTCGGTGACAATGGCGCGCACCTGGTCCCGCTGGGCGGGGTCGAGGTCCAGCGACCGGGAAAGACGCCGTACGATGAGGTCCACCGTGGCGCCGCCCCTCCCGGAGAGAATGGCCTCGAAGCTTTGACGGCCGACGCGGTGCTCGACCGCCGCTCCCGCAAGAGCGCCGAGCAGGAAGACGAGCAGGACGCCGAGGATCGATTTCCATCGTTTCATGATCGTCACTCTCCCGTCAGGTTGTCGAGCAGCGCGACTTCCTGGGTTCCCGAGACGAGCGTCGTCACCGGATCGGCCGGATGCAACGGCGAAAAGAATATGCTCCACCCCGTGAGCAGAATCGTCAGCGCCAGGAAGATCGGGGCCAGCCGCCATGCCCAGGCATACCAGGGTTCCCGTCCCTCCCGGATTCTCGCCATCACGCGCGTCTCGAAATTTCGTTCGACCCCGGAGATGTCCGGGGATGCTTTCCGCGCCAGTGCGAAAAACCGGTCGAGCTCCACGTCCCTCCGGTCGTGTCGTTTATCGTTCATCGTCTCCTCCGATATACCGTTTCAATGCCTGCCGCGCACGGAAAGCGCGCACCTTCACCCGCGTTTCGCTCCACCCCGTCAGTTCCGCCACTTCCCGGACCGACCGGTCCTCCAGCTCGAACAGCGTGATCACCAGCCGGTCCTCGGGTTTGAGGCGCGACATCGCCCGGTCGAGGATTATGCGGGCGAGCTGGGCGGATGGACCGTTTTCCGTGGAAGGGTCCGCAACCGGAGCGGCCAGGACCTCCAGCGAAACATCCTTCTCCTCCCGGCGCCGTTTCCGGAGCGCGTCGTAACAGACGTGCACCGTGATCCGCGACAGCCAGTGCCCGAACGGGGCATCGCCGCGAAAGGAGCGGAGGTCCCGGTAGACCCTCAGGAACGTCTCCTGTCCGAGATCCTCCAGCTCCGCAGGGTTGCGCGCGAAGCGGGCGGCGCTGCGAAGTACGGTACCCTTGTGTCGGCGCACCAGCTCCGTAAACGCCTCGTCGTCGCCCGCGATGGCGGAGCGTACGAGGTCAGCATCCTCGTTCGGCACCGCCATCGACACCTCCAGAGCGTACAAGCGTCATTCCCCGTCCGAGTGCCCTTCTTGCCCGCACTTCATCTTCTTGTCGATCCGCCGGTCCCGCATTTCCTGCAAGGCGCGGAACTTCTGGATTTGCTCCGGCGTCAGCACCGCCCGCACTTCCTGGGCCACCTTGGCCCAGCGAACGGCGAGATTCCCGCCCGTCACGGCGATCTTCTTCACCTGCTCACGGATGGCCGCCTCGTCCGGCTTGTCCGACTGGATCAGTTTCCGCAATTCCCGCCGCTCGGAAACCATTTCCTTGCGAAGAGGAGCGTTCTCTTCACGGTGTTTCCGGAAGATGGCCTCGACCTGCTCCTTTTGCTCCTTGGACAGGCCGAGCGCCTTCGCCAGCCGGTGGCCCGTGGGACCGCCCTCCTCCCACCCGCCATCCCGTCCGGAGCAACCGCACCGTCCTTTGCGGTCTCCGCCGCGATCGGCCCAGGCGTTTCCGAAGACGATTGCTCCCCCCAAGGCAACCGCCGTGAGGATGGCCAACGCGGCAAATCCCTTGTGCAACGCTTTCATGGTTTCCTCCCTGGTCGGCCATTTCGATCGGCCTTTACATGCTAACGGCGGAACGCCCATGGAAAAGGTTACCGCAGGGCCGACGCGTCCCAGCCGCCTCCCAGCGCCTTGACGAGCGTCACGCTGGCGGTCATCCGTCGGCCGACGATGTTGAGCGCGGTCTGCTCATCGGAAAGGGCCGTCGTCTGGGCGACGATGACGTTCAGGTAGCTGACAGTCCCCGCCTTGTACTGATTGGTGACGACCTCCACCGTTTGCCGCGCGGCTACCAGCGCTTCCTGTTGCACCCGCGCCTCGTCCTCCAGAATGCGAAGGGCGGCCAGGCTGTCCTCCACCTCCTGGAACGCCGAGAGCACTGTTTGCCGGTATGCCGCGACCTCCGCGTCGTAGGCTGCCCGGGCCTGCCCGGTCTGCGCCTGGCGCAGGCCTCCGTTGAACAGGACCTCCGAGACGGCCGGACCGACCGACCAGAAGCGGGCGGGCCAGGTCAGCCATTTCGCCAGGGTGGCGGCCTCGAGCCCCGCCGACGCGCTCAAATTGACGTTCGGATAGAACGCGGCCTCGGCGACGCCGATCCGCGCGTTGGCCGCTGCGACGCTGCGCTCGGCGGCCGCGATGTCCGGGCGCCGCTCCAACAGATCCGACGGAACGCCGATCGGAACGGCGGGAGGCGTCGCGACCAGCGGCGCGACGGGGATGGCGAACGCGGAAGCCGGCTTCCCGACGAGGAGCGCCATCGCATGCGAAAGTTGCGCGCGCTGCACCCCCAGGTCGATCGACTGCGCCTGCGCGGTCTTCAGCTGCGTTTCCGCCTGCAGGACGTCCGCCCTCGATGCCACACCGCCGGTGTAGCGGTTTTTCGTCAGTTCGAGGCTCTTTTGGTACCCTCCGATCGTATCTTCCAAAATCTTTTTTTGCGCGTCGATCGTGCGCAACTGGAAGTAGTCCTGTGCCAGCAGGGCCTGTGCGCTCAAGAGGACCGATGCGAGATCCGCCTGGCCCGCCTGAACCCCCGCCTGATTGGCCTCGACGGTGCGGCGCACCCGTCCCCAGAGGTCGACCTCCCAGGAGAAATCGATCGGAAGGAGAAAGTCGTTGGATGTCCCGCGACCGCCCACCTCGGAAGAGCGCCTGGAGTGCGTGACGGAAGCGCCCCCCGTCACCACGGGATAGAAGCCGGAGCGGGAAGCCCGGACGAGCGCCTGCGCCTGGCGGTAATTCGCTTCCGCCTGGGCGACGTTCTGATTCGCGGCCGCAACCTGCTCCTCGAGCGCGCTGAGTTCGGGGATCGTGTAGATCTCCCACCAGGTTCCCCGCAGGACGTTGTCTTTCGGCTCCGCAAGCCTCCAGCCGTCCACTTCCTTGAATGACAGCGGCATGGTCGCCTTCGCCTGCGGCGGAAGAGGCGCCGGCTTCACGTAGTTCGGCCCGACGGTCGCGCAGGCGCTCAGGACCGCCAGCATTCCGGCGACGGCGACCAACGCGATTTTCCGAAATAGCATGACCCGCCTCCCGTTCAATTGGTATACCCCGGCGCCGGAACACTCCCCGCTCGCCGGTCGCGGCCCTTCCTCAAGCCCGCGCACCAGAGACGGAGGCGATCGAGATAGAGGTAGATCACCGGCGTCGTGTAGAGCGTCAAGAGTTGGCTGAAGATCAGGCCCCCCACGATGGAGATGCCGAGCGGCCGCCGAAGCTCCGACCCCACCCCGCGGCCCAGCGCCAGCGGCAGCGCGCCCAGAAGCGCCGCCATGGTGGTCATCATGATCGGACGGAAGCGGAGGAGGCACGCCTCGTAGATCGCCTCGGCCGGCCCCTTGCCCTCCTTGCGTTCGGCCTCCAGGGCGAAGTCGATCATCATGATCGCGTTCTTCTTCACGATGCCGATCAGCAGGATGATGCCGATCAGCGAGATGACGGTGAACTCGGTTTTCGACAGCAGCATCGCAAGGAGCGCGCCCACCCCCGCCGACGGCAGCGTGGACAGGATGGTGACCGGGTGGATGTAGCTTTCGTACAGCACCCCCAGCACGATGTAGACCGTCACCAGCGCCGCCAGGATCAGCAACGGTTGGTTGGCCAGCGCCGCCTGGAACGCCTGCGCCGTGCCCTGGAAGCTTCCCCGAATGGTGGACGGCAGCCCCATCCGCCGTGTCGCGGCCTCGATCGCCGGGACGGCGCTGCCGAGCGAGACTCCCGGCGCAAGGTTGAACGAGACCGTCACCGACGGGAACTGGCTCTGGTGGTTCACCGCCAGCGACGTGGAGGACGGCTCGTAATGCGTGAACGCGGAAAGCGGCACCTCCGCGCCCCCCGCCGTGTGCACGTAGATGTCCTTCAGCGTGTCCGGGTGCTGCCAGAACCGCGGCGCCACTTCCATCACGACGTGATACTGGTTGAGCAGGGTGTAGTTGATCGACACCTGCCGCTGTCCGAAGGCATCGTAGAGCGCGTCATCGATCATCTGCGGCGTGATGCCGAGCCGCGTAGCGGTGTCCCGGTCGATCGTCAACCGGGCCTCCAATCCCTTGTTCTGCCAGTCGCTCGTCACGTCGGCCAACGCGGGAAGCGCTCGCATCTCCCGCTCGACGCGCGGCGCCCAGGCTGCGAGATCCTTCAGGTTGTCTCCCTGGATCGTGTACTGGTACTGGGCGTAGCTGAGCCTCCCGCCGACCCGGATGTCTTGCACCGGTTGCAGCACCGTCTGGGCGCCCGGCACCCGGGCCAGCTTCCCGCGCATCCGGGCGATCACTTCGTCCGCGGTGATCTTCCGCCGGTCCAGGTCTTTCAAGCCGATGAACATCCGCCCGGTATTGACCGTGCTGCCGCCTCCTCCCCCGCCGCCGGTGAAGCCGATCACCGTGTCGACCGCGGGATCCTTCCCCACGATGTCCACGACCTTCGCCAACTTCTCCCGCATGGACTGGAACGAAACGTCCTGCGCCGCCTGGATCCCGCCGGTGAGGCGCCCGGTGTCCTGCTGCGGAAAAAATCCTTTCGGGACCGTCCTGTACAGGTAGATGTTGACGGCGACCGTGATCGCGGTCAGGAGGATCATGAAGCGCGGGTGCCGGAGCGCCCAGGAAAGGCTCCGGTCGTACCCGTTGCGCATCCCGTTGAACATCCGCTCGCTCGCCTTGTAGAGACCTCCACGCCGGGTGTTCGATTTCAGGATCGCGGCGCACATCATCGGCGTCGCCGTAAGCGAGACCAGAAGCGAGACGCCGATGGCCATCGAGAGGGTCACCGCGAACTCGCGGAAAAGCCGCCCGACCATTCCGCCCATCAGCAGGATCGGGGTGAAGACCGCGACGAGCGAGGTGCTCATCGACAGGACGGTGAAGGACACCTCCTTCGCCCCCAGGAACGCCGCTTCCCGCGGCCGCATTCCGCCTTCCATGTGCCGGCTGACGTTTTCGAGGACGACGATGGCGTCGTCCACGACGAAGCCGGTCGCGATTGTCATCGCCATGAGCGAGAGGTTGTCCAGGTTGTACCCGCACAGGTACATCAGCCCGAACGTCCCGATGAGCGACACCGCCACCGCCACGGCCGGGATGATCGTGGCGCGGAACGTTCGCAAAAACACGAAAACCACCAGGATCACGAGCAGCGCCGAGATGATCAGCGATTTCTCGACCTCCCGGAGCGACCCGCGGATCGTCGGCGACCGGTCCATGGCGACTGCCAGCGTGACGGCCCCCGGCATGGAAGCCTCCAGCTGCGGAAGCAGGGCGCGTACGCGGTCGACCGTCTCGATGATGTTCGCTCCCGGCTGCCGGAACAGGATCACCAGGACCGCCGCCTTGCCGTTGGCCAGCCCCGCGGCGCGAAGGTCTTCCACCGAATCCTGCACGTCGGCCACGTCCGAAAGGCGCACGGCCGATCCATTGCGGTACGCGATGACGAGCGGCATGTACTGGTTCGCCGTGCGGATCTGGTCGTTGGCCGTAAGCTCCCATGTCCGGGTCGCGTCCGAGAGTTGCCCCTTGGGACGGTTCGCGTTCGTGGCCTGCAGGACGCGGCGCACGTTGTCGAGCCCGATCCCGTACTTGTTCAGCGCCATGGGGTTGAGATCCACGCGCACTGCGGGAAGCGAGCTGCCCCCGACGAACACCTGTCCGATCCCTTCCACCTGGGAGAGCTTCTGGGCCAGGATGGTGGAGGCCGCGTCGTACATCTTCTCCGTGCCGACCGCATTCGACGTCAGCGACAGGATCATGATGGGGGCGTCGGCCGGGTTGACCTTCCGGTACGTCGGGTTGCTCGGAAGATTCGCGGGAAGATATCCCCGCGCGGCGTTGATCGCCCCCTGCACGTCGCGGGCGGCGCCGTTGATGTCGCGGGAGAGGTCGAACTGCATCGTGACGCTCGTCGACCCGCGGTTGCTGGTGGAGGTGATCTCGGTCACGCCCGCGATGCGCGCGAACTGGCGCTCCAGCGGCGCGGCGACGGAAGTCGCCATCGTCTCCGGATCCGCTCCCGGAAGGTTTGCCGACACCGAGATCGTCGGAAAGTCGACCGGGGGAAGCGGCGACACGGGGAGGAGCTTGAAGGCGATCGCGCCGGCCAGCGCGAGCCCGATGGTCAGAAGCGTCGTCCCGACGGGGCGGCGGATGAAGGGACCCGAGATATTCATTTACATCTCCGCACCGTTGTCGCCGCCGTTCCCCGCACGTTCTCCGGGAGGAACGCCGCGGACCCGCCTCGAAAGGCGGTCGAACCAAAGATAGATGACCGGGGTCGTATACAGCGTGAGCACTTGGCTTAAGACGAGCCCGCCCACGATGGAGATGCCGAGCGGACGCCGAAGCTCCGACCCCACCCCGCGCCCCAGCGCCAGCGGCAGCGCGCCAAGGAGCGCCGCCATGGTGGTCATCATGATCGGACGGAAGCGGAGCAGGCACGCCTCGTAGATCGCATCGACCGGCCCCTTGCCTTCCTTGCGTTCGGCCTCGAGGGCAAAGTCGATCATCATGATCGCGTTCTTTTTCACAATGCCGATCAGCAGGATGATCCCGATCAGCGCGATGACGCTGAACTCCGTGCGGAACAGGAACAGCGCCAGGATCGCCCCGACGCCGGCCGACGGCAGCGTGGACAGGATGGTGACCGGGTGGATGTAGCTTTCGTACAGCACCCCCAGCACGATGTAGACCGTCACCAGCGCCGCAAGGATCAGCAGCGGCTCGTTGGACAGCGAGGAATGGAAGGCGGCGGCCGTTCCCTGAAAGGCGCCCCGGATGCTTTCGGGGAGTCCCATCCGCTCCATGACTCCTTCGATCGCCTTCGAGGCCTGCCCCAGCGAAACGCCCTGTGCCAGGTTGAAGGAAAGCGTGATCACGGGGAACTGCCCCTGGCGGCTCACGACGAGCGGCCCCGTCGATTCGGAGTAGCGCGCGATCGCGCTCAACGGCACCTGACCGCCGTTTGCGCCGCGAATATGGATCGCATCGAGGTCGGCCGGGTTGTCCTGAAAGCCGGGCTTGACCCCAAGGACGACGCGGTACTGGTTCAGCTGCGTGAAGATCGTGGACACCTGCCGCTGGCCGAACGCGTCGTAGAGCGTATCGTCGATCATCTGCGGCGTGATGCCCAGCCGCGAAGCCGTGGCGCGGTCGATATCCAGCGAGGCGCGCAATCCCCCGTTCTGCAGATCGCTGCTGACATCGCGCAGCCCGGGAAGCGTGCCCAGCCGGTCGACCAGCCGTGGGACCAGGCGGGAAAGCTCGGCCGGATCGGGATCCTCCAGCGTGTACTGGTACTGCGTCCGGCTCACGCGGTCCTCGACCGAAAGGTCCTGCACCGGCTGCAGGAACAGCGTGATGCCTTCCAGCTGCGCCAGCTCCCGCTGCAGGCGACGGATGACCTCGGTCACGTCCGTGTCGCGTTCTTCCAGGGGCTTGAGGTTGATCAGGACCCGCCCGGTGTTGAGCGACGCGTTGGTCCCGTCCACCCCGATGAACGACGACAGGCTCGCGACCGCCGGGTCCCTGAGGATGATCCCGGCCAGCGCCTCCTGCCGTTTCGCCATCGCGGTGAACGATATGGTCTGCGGCGCCTCGGATACGCCCAGGATCGCGCCCGTGTCCTGGACCGGGAAGAAGCCCTTCGGCACGACGATGTACAGGAAGATCGTGAAGGCCAGCGTCCCCACCGCGATCAAAAGCGTCGCCGTCTGGCGTCTCAGCACCCATTTCAGCGTCTTTCCGTACCCTTCGATGGTCCGATCGAACACCCGCTGGGACGCGTGGTAGAAGCGCCCCTGCTTCTCTTCCGGTACGTGCTTCAGGAGCTTCGCGCACATCATCGGCGTCAGCGTCAGCGAGACCACCGCCGAAAGGAGGATCGTCACGCCGAGGGTGACGGCGAACTCCCGGAACAGCCGCCCCACCACGTCGCCCATGAACAGCAGGGGGATGAGCACTGCGATGAGCGACACGGTCAGCGACAGGATGGTGAAGCCGATCTGCTCCGACCCTTTCAGCGCGGCCGCCAGCGGGGAATCGCCCGCCTCGATGTAGCGGGCGACGTTCTCGATCATGACGATGGCGTCGTCCACCACGAAGCCGGTCGAGATCGTCAACGCCATGAGCGTCAAGTTGTTCAGGCTGAAGCCGAGGAGATACATCGCGCCGAACGTTCCCACCAACGACAGCGGCACGGCGATGCTCGGGATGACCGTCGCCGACAGGTTGCGCAGGAAGAGGAAGATGACCATCACGACCAGCGCGACGGCCAGCATCAGCTCTATCTGCACATCCCGGACCGACGCCCGGATCGTCGTGGTCCGGTCGGTCAGGACGGAGATCTCGACGGCCGAGGGCAACGAGCTCCGCAGTTGCGGCATGAGCTTCTTGACCCGATCGACGACCTCGATCACGTTGGCGCCCGGTTGCCGCTGGATATTGACGATCACCGCCGGTGACTCGTTCATCCAGGCCGCCTGGTTCACGTTTTCGGCGTCGTCGACGACGTCGGCCACGTCGCTCAGCCGGACCGGCGCGCCGTTGCGGTAAGCGATGATCAGCGGCCTGTATTCCCGGCTGGAAAGCAGCTGGTCGTTCGCGCCGATGATGGCGGCTTGCCTCGGGCCGTCGAACCCGCCTTTTGCCTGGTTGACGTTGGCGGACGCGACGACCGTCCGGAGATCCTCGAGCGTCAGGCCGTAGGAGGCGAGCGCCATCGGGTTGGCCTGGACCCGTACGGCCGGCCGCTGTCCGCCGCTGATCCGGACGAGCCCGACGCCCGGCAGCTGCGAGATCTTCTGGGCAAAGCGGGTATCCGCCAGGTCTTCCACCTGCGGCAGGGTCATCGTTTTCGAAGTAAGCGCCAGCGTCAGGATCGGCGCGTCGGCCGGGTTCACCTTGCTATAGACGGGGGGGTTCGGCAGGTCCTTCGGCAGGAAGTTGAAGCCCGCGTTGATGGCCGCCTGCACCTCCTGCTCGGCCACGTCGAGGGAGAGGTCCAGGCTGAACTGCAAGGTGATGACCGAAGAGCCGCTGGAGCTGGCGGACGACATCTGCTTCAGGCCGGGCATCTGCCCGAACTGCCGTTCCAGCGGAGCCGTGACGGACGACGCCATGACGTCCGGGCTGGCGCCAGGATAGAACGTGAGCACCTGGATGGTCGGATAATCCACCTGCGGCAGGGCGGATACCGGCAGCTGCCTGTACGCCACGGCGCCGGCCAGAAGGATCGCGGCCATGAGCAGGGTGGTCGCCACCGGCCGCAGGATGAACTGGCGGGACAGGTTCATTTCTTCGCCCCGCTCCCTCCGGGTGTCTGAAGCTCGACCTTCGCGCCGTCCCGCAGACGATCGGCGCCGTCCACCACGATCTGTTCACCGGGCGCAACCCCTTCCGGGATCGACTGATCGTCGCCCTGGGCCGGCCCCAGGGATACCGGGCGCATTTCCGCCGTATTGTCCTGTTTCACAACATAGACGAAGATGCCCCGGGTGCTCCGTTGGATGGCCGCCGCCGGCACAACGACCGTTCCGCGCACGACGTCCATAAGGAGGCGGGCGTTGACGAACTGGTTGGGGAACAATTCGTTGGCCGTGTTCGGGAAGACCGCCTTTAGCTTGACCGTTCCGGTGGTCGGGTCGATCTGGTTGTCGACCGTAAACAGGTACCCGGTCGCGATCTTCCGTTTCCCTTCACGGTCCCATGCCTCCACGGGGATCTTCTTTCCGCCGTCCATCCGGGCCAGGAGTCCCGGGAGGCTGTCCTCGGGAATGGAGAAGACCACCGTGACCGGCTGCAGCTGCATGATCACGATCAGCCCCTTCGGATCGCTCGCGTGGATCATGTTCCCCGCGTCCACGAGCCGCAGCCCTACCCGGCCGCCGATCGGCGCGGTGATGCGGGAATAGGCAAGCTGCAGCTTGACGCTTTCGACCTGCCCCTGGTCCGCCTTGACGGTGCCTTCATATTGCCGGACCAGCGCTTCCTGCGTGTCGAGCTGCTGCGTTGCGATCGAATCCTGCCGGAGCAGGGTGCGGTAGCGCGCAAGGTCGAGCTCGGCGTTTTTCAGGAGCGCCTGGTCGCGCGCCAGCTGCCCTTCGGCCTGGGCAAGCTGCGTCTCGAACGGCCGCGGGTCGATCCGCGCAAGCAGCTGGCCGCTCCGGACGATCTGCCCTTCGCGGAACAGGACCTCCATCAGTTGCCCGTCCACGCGGCTCTTGACGGTGACCGTGTTGTTCGGCACTACGTTTCCGAGGCCGCCAAGATAGATCGCGACGTCGCCCTTTTTCGCAGGGACGGCCGCGACCGGCATGCTGCGTGCCGCACCGCCCCCTCCTTTTTTGTCCGCGCCGGATTGCGTTTTTCCCGATCTTCCCAGGAAGGCATACCCCGCCAGCGCCAGGATGCAGAGGACAAGCGCCGCAACCCATCGCCATTTTTTGCGTTTCCCCGGTATCGCCCGCTCGCCTCCCACATCCGTGCGTGCCGAAGATGCCACGGTATCCGAGGGAATGGTGTTGTTTCCATGATCATTTCGGGGTTCCCGGTGTCTGGACATATCTCTCCCGTCATTTGGTTTATAACCTTTGGCGGATCCCGCCCCGGAAAGGTTTCGGTAAATATCAACTCCTTGATATTTTGGTAGCATACAGATCCGGGCGGCGGCGTGGAAAACGACGGTGCCGCGGATCAGATTGGCCGAAAGGATCCGGTCGAAAAGAGGATGCATTTCCCCCTCAATCCGTTCGAGGCGAAAATGGCGAATCGGAACATCACCACTCTTTTCACCACGCGCATCATCCGGCTCTTTTGCTACGGCTTCCTCTCGGTCATCCTCGCGCTCTATCTCGCGCAGGCGGGCCTTACCGAACGGCAAATCGGCCTGCTCTTCACCCTCACACTCGTGGGCGATGCGGGAATATCGCTCTGGCTCACCACCTCCGCCGACCGTTTCGGGCGGAAGCGCACGCTGATCATCGGGGCGTTGCTGATGTTGGGCGCGGGAGTAGTCTTCATCGTCACCCACAACATCCTCTTCCTCCTGACCGCCGCCATCATCGGCGTCATCAGTCCGAGCGGCAACGAGATCGGTCCGTTCCTGTCCGTTGAACAGGCCGCCTTGACGCAACTCCTGCCGAACGAAAAACGCACGCAGGTTCTCGCATGGTACAACCTCGTCGGATCCTTTGCGACCGCGACGGGCGCGCTGTCAGGCGGCTGGTTGGCTCACGTGTTGCGATTCCGCGGGATGTCCGCGCTGGACGCGTATCGCGCCGTCCTGACGGGATACGCGCTGGGCGGATTGATCCTCGCCATCTTATTCCTTACCCTCTCGCGGGACGTTGAAGCGACTGCGACCTCCCAGGCCGGATCCGCCCGACGCGTGCTCGGCCTCCATCGCTCGCGCAACGTGGTCATCCGACTCAGCGCGCTGTTCGCCCTGGACGCCTTCGCAGGCGGACTGATCGTGCAGGCCATGATCGCTTATTGGTTCCATCTCAAATTTGGACTCGACGCGGGCATCATCGGCTCGATCTTCTTCGGGGCGAACGTATTGGCGGGGATCTCGGCGTTACTGGCGGTGAGGCTTGCAAACAGGATCGGCTTGATCAACACGATGGTCTTCACGCACATCCCGTCGAATGTATTGCTGATCCTCGTTCCGCTCATGCCGACTCTCCCGTTGGCGATCGGCGTTCTGCTTTTGCGATTCACCATCTCGCAGATGGACGTGCCGACGCGCCAATCGTATACGATGGCGGTTGTATCGCCCGACGAACGTTCGGCCGCTTCAGGTGTTACGAGTATCGCGCGTTCCGTGGGAGCGGCGATTTCGCCTTCATTGACAGGAATCTTTTTTGCCGTTCCCGCGTTGCTTAGTGTCCCTTTCTACCTGGCAGGAGGGTTGAAAATCGTCTATGACCTCCTGCTCTATCGGGATTTTCGTACGATGAAGCCCCCCGAGGAGAAATGATGCGCGCCATGACGGACTGCATCCGTACGGACAGCAAACTCCGTGCAAACGAATGCCTTTTTCGGCATGATACCAACCATGGATCAACGAGAAGGCAAGGTGGATCAGGTTCATCTGCAGCTCGCGCAGGAACTCGAGAGGGCGTTAGCCTCGGGGCGCAAGGCACGAGGCGATATCGAAATATTGCGCCAGGCACTCGAGGCGTTCACATCCCGGTTGGATGTCGATGAAATCGTGTTCCTTCTTGAAGGGTTTCTGAAGCGCCTCCTCCCGCATGATTGCAGCGCGATCTGCTTTTTTGAAGGCGAAGGGCTCCGCCTGCACAGCCTCAAGGGAGACTCGAAGAAATGCATGGTCGCCGGTACCGTCATCCGACAGCCGTTTTTCCAGAGGGATATCCGGGATGTGCTCCGTCCCGTCATCTTCCCGGAGCCGGGGTCCGATCTGCGGGTTGGCGATTCGAACGTCCCTGCCGAAAACGGGAAGTTCATGGTTGTTCCCATGCGCGCAGGTGTCCGGAACATCGGATGCATCACCTTGGAAAGCCGCCAATGGGAAGTGTTCGACGAACCCGGGGCACTACTCGTACAGGTGCTTGCGAACGAGGCTGCGATCGCCCTGGAAAACGCCCGGCTCTTCCATGAGGTCGAAAAGCTCACCACTGTCGACGCGCTTACCGGTCTTCATAGTCGAAGGCAATTCGATGCCGCATCGCGGATCGAATTCCGCCGCTCCCTGCGTTTCCGTCTGAAGCTCTCGGTCATCATGATGGATATCGACCACCTCAGGAAGGTGAATGACAGTTACGGGCGGATCGTGGGCGACAAGGTTCTCGCGGGGGTGGCGGATGTCTGCCTGCGCGGGATACGGATGACGGATCTGCACGCTCGGTACGGCGACGAGGAATTCTGTTTCCTTCTCCCCGAAACGGACCAAAAGGGAGCGCATGTTCTCGCCGAACGGTTACGGGCGGCCGTTGCCGGGCTTCGTTTCCATACCGACCAACGAAACTTTTCCGTGACCGCCAGTTTCGGCATTGCGGAACGTCGGTCCGAGACCGATTCGATCGAACGTCTCCTGGAAGAGGGCGATCAGGCGCTGTTCAAGGCGAAGTGCGACGGGCGAAACCGGAGTGTGATGTGGACAAAACCGGTCGGGAAATTCTGGACACCCGGATAAGGGATGAACTGCGCTAATTGCGAACCGGCATCCGGGATCGCCACCCCGGACGTCGGGGGTAAGGCATACAACGTCGAGGAGTCAGGGATGTCCGGGTTTTTCCTCGACGTGCCGCCGCTGGATACCGAACTCGAGGGCCTTGCGGACCTCGTCCTTCCGCATCGCGATGTCGACGCGATGGGCGAACCGTCGGTTCAAGCGGTCGAGGACGACGCACTCGCCGTACCCTTCGATGTTCAGAATCGTCTCCGAGTCGACGAAGTTCGCGGCGCAAATCTTGTGCCCCTGCGCGACGAGGCGGCAGAGGTTGTGTCCCGTGGCCCCGATGCACGGCTTTTTGCTTGTCTGCCCCCTCATCCCCACGTTGTAGGCGGTTACTTCCCGGACGCGCCCGGGGATCGCGTTTTCGACGAATCCGGCTTGGCTATCGACGGTCAAGATCTCCGAACCGACCCCCGGAGCGGGCGGAGCTGTCATCTCGATTCCCCACAAAAAAGCCACGGCAATCACGAAGGTGAGCAGGATTGTTTTTTTCATGGCAACCCGCCTCCCGCATCAGATTACGTCGCGGACATCCTTGTCAAGGTGTGCCGATTAGATTCGGTTGACCCTCCTCCGGGATTCGAGAAACGTGACACATCCCCCCATGCCTCTCGCTCAGGAGCAAATGGCAACCGCGGTGGAGCAGGTGGAAATCTTGGTGCGCGTTCCCGGACGATGATGTGCGTTACTGAGGGGGAACCGAGTAGAACGCAAACCCCTTGCAAACAACGTCTTTTTTGGAGCCGAAACGGGGGTTTCTCCGAGACGCTGTTGACGGGGGAAACCCCTTGCAGTATGATGCTTTTTCTCTCGGGGGCGCCCTTAGCTCAGCTGGATAGAGCACTTGACTACGAGCTCTTTGGTGCGCTCCAATAACCCCGTGTCATAACTGCAAAGGATCATGGACGGCGGGTGCAGGCTCATCGACAAGGGCCTGAAGGACACCTCCCCGGCATGTTCAGGCCGGAGTGGGCCAGGGGATTTAATCGTTCGCCATGGTATGGTCCGCCATGAAGATGGAGTGGATAAGGGTTGATCCAAGAACGGAGAGAAAAGGAGAAAACCGCAATGCCTCAAAAAACGGTGAAAGTAACAGCACAGTTGTTCGAGAAGTACCGGATCGAGGTCAAAGCGGAAAACCACGTAGCCAAAATAGACCAGCCGCTGTCGGGCGGCGGGACGGACACCGGCCCGAACCCCCTTTTATACCAGTTGAGCGCGCTCGCCGGGTGCATCGGTACAGTTGCGAGAATCGTGGCCAACCGGCAACAGCTTTTGCTTCGGGGGATGACCATCCATGTCGAAGGGGACATCAATACCGATTATCTTCTTGGCAAGACCAAGGAGGGGCGAGCGGGGTTCCAAACCATTCGCGTCAGAGTGAACGTTGACGCTGACATGACCGGCGAAGCCAAGGAGAAGTTCATCCACGAAGTGGACACCCGATGCCCGATATCGGAGAATCTTTTGAACGTCACGCCGATGGAAATCGTAATCGAGTAAACAGGGACCCTGTTGCGATCAGCCCGCGTGAGAATGCCGGTCCGGGACGATTGCCGGGATGCGTTGCATATCTTTCAACAGGGGAGGGGAAGGGGACGCGTAATGGATGTGTTTGAAACGATCAAGACCAGGAGAAGCGTTCGAAAATATCTTGACCGACCCGTGGAGCCGGAAAAACTTCAAGCGGTGCTGGAAGCGGCGAGGGTGGCTCCCTCCTGGGCGAACATGCAGTGCTGGCGGTTTGTCGTGGTGCAGGACCCGCAGTTGAAGACGCGGATCAGCGAGTTGTCCCATGTGGAGGCGTACTTTGCGACCCGGGGCTACAAGACCAACCCTTCGCAGAAGGCTCTGGCCCATGCACCGGTGGTGATTGTTGCCTGTGCCGACCCTGCCCAGTCGGGGGACCTCTGGGGGCAGGACTACTACATGACCGATCTCGGTATCGCGGCGGAGAATCTGATGCTTGCAGCCCATGCCGTGGGATTGGGAACGGTTTTCGTGGGGGTGTTTAATGAGGAAGCCCTGCGCGAGTTACTCGGTATCCCCGCCAATATACGGATTGTCGGACTCTTTCCCCTCGGCTATCCGGAGGAAGTAGGGAAGGCGGGACCGCCGAGAAAACCGTTTGATGAGATCGTTTACCACGGGAGGTGGAAAGGTTCGTCGGGTAATATCAAGGGGTGACCGCGAAAGCCGTAGTCCTTTCCCACAATCCGGCGAAGGAGGCTGGGGCTGTGATGGAGGACAACCTGCCGCCGCAGATGGCGAGGATCCTCGCGATGCTCGCCCTGCAGAAGACCTCAGACCCAACGGAGCTGCAGAAGTTTTTCGACCGGTAGGTGGTGCACGCCGCCGAGCAGGATTCCGGGGCGGGGCGACCATCACGGGCCGCCCTGCCTTTTCCATCGTGCCTTCAGCTCTTTCCCCCCGGGACACGTGATTGCTGCGATGCGCGATAAAAATATCGAGGGAAGATCGTACGGAACGCAAACCCTGTGCAAACAACCACCTTTTTCGGGGTGAAAAAGGGGTTTCGCGTGGACGCTGTTGACGCGGGATTTCCTTTACAGTATGATGACTTTCCTCACAGACGCGCCCTTAGCTCAGCTGGATAGAGCACTTGACTACGAATCAAGTGGCCAGAGGTTCGAATCCTCTAGGGCGCGCCATCTGAAAGTGGTCGAACCGGCGCCCATGCCTCCGTCAATAGCGGTAGTACCCTTGGGCGCCGGTTCTTTTTCCAGAAGCGCCAGGCACTGAAGCTTTGTCTTCGCCCTCAGGTACCGGAACCCACCCTCCGCCTCCATAGGTTCGGCGACGATCTTCCCGAACAACTTCCGGAGGAGCAGAGCGGATCTCTCTGTCTTCAATTCCAGCACCTCCTTGATCCGGGAAACCCGTTCTTCGATCCACTCCTTCGGTGGGGCCTTGAAGAGCCTCGTGGGGCATTTGCCCAAGAATTCAAGATCAGTACCGAGTTGCTCCACCTTCTTCTCGCATTCCTCCAGGGCGGCCTCTACAGCCCTCGACTGGCGACCTTGGGCGATATACCCAACAAGGTTGTCGAGCATTTGCCTTTGCTTCTTGTATTCATCTTCCTTTCGCTTGGCAGCCCCCGGCGACTCGGCAAACTCCTTCGCCACCATCTTCTCGACCCGTCGGAACACGTAGGCGAGGCTATCCGTGTTCGAGAGCCTGTTTGAGAGCTCGCCGAGGATAACCTTCTCGACCACGGATTTCCTGACGATGATCCGGTTGTCGCATCCGCGTTTCGCAGCCCGATGGCACCCGTAATATCCGCCGCCTTTTCCGGAGACCTTGACGATGGTGGCCCCGCACGTACCGCAGACCATTGCGCCGGACAGCAACTCCTGAGGATAAATGCTCGTGGTGTTCCCGAGCGCGCCCTGGAACCCAGTGCGGCCTTTCCCGCCGGGCCACGTTTTCCTGATCTCCGCCAGTCGCACCTGGACCCGATCCCACAATTCTTCGGGGACAATCCTGAACTCCGGGGATTCCTTCACGTCCCACTCGTCCTTCGGTTTATCGTATTGCCGCAGCTTCCCGGTCAACGGATTCCGCTTATACCCGGTGCGGTTCCAAGTCCAGATGCCTTTGTACTTCTCATTCCTCAACATTATGTGGATCGTCCCCGTGCTCCACCGGCAGACCTTGTTTTTCCGGCCACGGACTCCGGTCTCGTTGAGGCGCTTTATGATGCCGAGGATGGATCGTCCGTCCGCGAATTCCTGGAAAACACCCCGCACCACTTCCGCCTCGGCGTCATTGATCTGCATCAGAGCGCCCGCCGGCTTTTCCTTAATCCCCGGTTGTCGAGGCGCACCTTTTCCGACGGTATGGATTCGAATCCGAACGTTCGTTCCCCCACGAAGATATCCTCAAATTTACGCCTACCGACCTCTGCCAAAGGATACAGAAGCGCACTGGCGAAACGGCGGTAACCTCACCGCTTTCCTCAGTTTTCATGCGATATCCCTTGACTCTAAGGCTCAATATATAGTAGTAATCTATGTCAGGCGGCACAAAATATTGTGGATAATAGTGGATTTTAAGGATAAGCGGGCCATATGACTATTAGGTCGGTCCTTCCGCACCAGCATCCGCGAGTTGCCCCGTCCCTTGATGCTGAAAGTGTTACATTTCTGCCTTTGTGGAGTCGCGTTGTCTTCGTCGACTGGAATGGGGTTTTGAACAACGAACCTTTTTGGGCAAGTATCCTGACGAGTAATCAACACCCTTTGCGCGAGGTGCTCCGCCGCGCAACAATGCCGTTATTCACGGAACAACGCGAAACTCTCCGCGCATGGATGCGCGGAACATTGACGTCGGAAGCCATCGTACGCGACCTCGGCGTGTCATTGGACCGTCGGTATAAACCTGACTTCCTCCTGCGCCGGCTCCATGAGGATTGCCGACGCATGCGTTGCGCGGTTGCTCTGGTCGAGGAACTTCGCGCTGCGAAAACCAACCATCTTATCGTTTTGGCAACAGACAATATGGATTGTTTTTGGCGCGCCGTGCCATCGATAAGGGATCTAACGAAAACGATCGATGCCGTACTGTGCTCGTCGCAGCTCGGAGTTCTGAAGAAAGATGGTGTGGAGTCGTTCTTCGGGCCATGGTTGCGACGGCACAACCTCGATTTCCGGGATGCGCTACTATTGGACGATACGGCGGAAACGTGCGAGACGTTTCGTGTTGCCGGTGGCGCAGCGATCGTCGTTACGACTATGGAAGACACCGTGGCGGCCCTTCGCGAATGGCGGCTGAACCCACGACCGTCATCCCAGTAGCGCGCGGAACACATATGCGGGCACGTCCGCGAGCTGATCTGGGCCAACCCGATAGAGATTCAGCGGGATGGTTCGCTCGATCTTCATAAGGCATTCCGCGTACCCACCAGGATCGTAGAGAATCTCCGACCCTTCAAATGCCGTGCGCTCCAGGCTACGCCGAGCGACTTCTTCCTTCGACGGTGGGAGTTCGAGCAGAAAGGTGACATCTGGGAGGATGACCGTCCCCTTGCGTGCAGCCTCTTCGAAAATGCGATAGCCGATCGAATCCCCGACACGCTCACGTACCCGCATGCAAGTGCAGATGAGGCGATCCACGAGCACGACCGATACCGTCTCTGTAGACTGCGCCCGCAACCATTTCGCCACATCGTTCCGTCGTTTCGCTTCAAGATCCAGAAAGTACTCTGCCACCGAACGCGCGTCGCTTGCCGATCGAGTTACAACAGGCGGGAAGTTCTCGTGCCCACCGGCGTAGCGCGTGTAGTCGTCGACGCGGAGGACTGGGACGTTCCGCGCAACTAGTTCCGTACGAACCGCCTCAAGTGTCACGGTTTTTCCCGACAGGCAAGGGCCTTCGAACGCGAAGATCCAGCGGCGCCTCATGCGCCGCGCTCCGTCTTCCGGTGAGCGACGCTCGATGACCCGCGCCAAGCGTCCCACAGTGCGTACGCGGCGGGAAAGCTGTGGAAGAACATCACCGCGAGACACGCGAGGATATCCAGCAGCCGCCGCCCCAAGCGGTGACTGTCCATTCGCATCGTCATCGTGCAAAGCAGTCGGTCGTACTGCACGGCGGCGACCGCTACCGTCGCGGTGCACGCTACGACGAACAGAATAACAGAGCTGAGGGTCACCCATGGTAACAGGATGTTCGTCGAGACATCCCAGACGGCGGCGGTTGCGATGAGGAGCGCGATCAATGTACCCACGAATACCGCGGACGTCCCGAGCCAAGACATGGCGTACATCACCCCGGCAACGGCCGGCAGAACGCGTATCAATTTAGGCGAATTCTTCTGTGTATAACGCTCACGCACGTACCAGTAGTAGGAAACCGTGAGACCCGGTCCCCAGAACCATCGCGCCATTTGGTAAAACAATTGCGAAATCGACGTTGGTACCTCCGCGACATCCAGAACTGGCAATGGTACAACAGGCTCCCGAAGATCATTTAAGATGAAGCCGTAGAACATATCCTCCAGTATCGCGCGAGGCGGGAAGCGCACCGTATGCACAAGATCGAGCCTCACGAAGAGACCGTGGCCTACGCAGTGGGCATACGTCCACATCCCGACCAGTCGGCGCAACAGAGAACTGCGATTGTAGAACGCCAGTTTGTTCAGAAGGCGCGGGATCTCGAACGCGAGGACAAAGCGCGTCGCGCGAACGGCGCTCCCCCGGAGGAGAAAGCGATTGAACCAACCACCGCCACTTTCTCCACGGAAGACGAACAGCGCAGACTGCTGAAACGCGCGTATGTTCGGTTGGAGACGCAGGCTTTGCGCGAAATACTTAAGCGTTGATTCGTGCGGGCGAGAATCAGCATCGTAGATCGCAACAAATGTTTGCTCCATACGATTGCCAACTCTGGCAGCGATCCAATCCACCGCAAAGTTGATTTGATCCGCCTTGGCACCCTCCTTCTCTGGGTAGTGGAGCCAGGCGAAGTGATACTGCGACGCTAGTTGTCGAGCGACTTCGGCAGTAGTGCCGACGCCATCGCCCTCACGCGCGGTCGTGACAACGACGAGTTCGAGTGCCGGGTATGGCAGACTCGTGAAATGCGCAACGGCCCCTTCTATGGTGTGTTGCTCCCGAAGAACCGGTATGACGACATAGACTGCCGGTTCCTTCCTGTCGACGCCGTGAACGCGTCTATCCCGCAGAAAGCGAACTGTTCGAAGCTCGCCGAGGAGCACCGCGAGATACCTAAGGGCGAGCAGCGTGAAGAGAACCGTGAGGGTCCGCATAAGGCGCGTCCGAGGCGACTCGGAAGCTCACCGGGCCGGGCGTTTCATGCCCGCCCGGCGTTCGAGTGTGGCATTGAACTGCGTCAGAGAGGCTGGCGCAGTCGTGGCCCCCGTGCCGGATTCTCGATCATGACCGAGAACATACTGCAGTTTCAGTTGTTGACGAATGAAATAGGTGACGTCAGAAATAGGTTTGCCAGTATATTGCTCTGCCTCGCCATCCCCCCATCTCTGGACGTACTGCGTGTGAAACCCATCGCAGATTGTACGGGCTGCACACGTAATGCATCGTTGGGTGTGGTCGTAGCCGTGCCGTTGCTGCTGCTCCCGTGACGCCTGGACGTACCAATCGCGTGTTGGTGCCGCTTCGCCGCGGTCGTACCAACTGTTATAATCCCATTCGTGTTGGTCGAACGGCAGCTGATATCCAGTGTAGACGTACTGCTCGTATCCTCGAAGCTGGCACAGTGGAATGTATCGTACGTTCGCCTCGACCCCACTCGCCGCGCACACGTCGATCGCTCCTTTGATGTGCGGCGCCGCGTCCGAGTGCCGAATTTGAAACGGGATGACGACATCGCCGCGCCATTCAAAATAGGGATTGAATGTGACGAAATTGATGACCCGTGCGCCGACCCGGATCCCAAGTTGGGCGATATCTGTGAGCTGTGTCACGTTCTCGGTCATTACTGTGACGTTGAGCCGCACCGAGATTCCTTCGGCTTGAAGGTGCTCTAGGGCCGCCACCTGCGCTGCAGCAACCGACAGTGTCGGATGCTGAACAACATGATCAGCCACTGGGCCGACCCCATGTACGGACATGAGAAAGTCATGGATGCCGGCGTTCTTGAAGGCGCGAACGGTTTCACGGTTCCGCAGATGGAGTCCATGCGTGATACACGTCGGTGCGAGGCCGATTGACGCGCAGTGGTCGATGAGGTCGAGGACACGCGGATATAGTGTCGGTTCGCCGCCCATGAAATCGACGAAGCGATTGCCGTACGTGTATCGGAACCGTGACACCGCGGAAATGGCGTCCGCGAACGCAATCCATCCCCTCTGGACTGCTGGAAGGTGGCGGTCGTAACAGAAGACGCAACGAGCATCGCACAGAAGCCCAAGCCACAGAACGCCGCGGCGGGTCAGCGACCGTTCTCTCGAAAAGCAGATCTGATATTGCGCGCGAGTGTCCGATTGTCGGATGTTATCGAATTCCATCGCGAGCCACCTTAGATGTATAGTACGCGAAACTTCAATGAGCCGTACATGTCGCCCGCGAGGACACCAGCGCCTTCCACAGCGAGGAGAAGCCCCGCCCACGCAGTCGACCTGCGCTCTTCACCTCTTGCGGAAAACGCGGCATAGAGATGGCGACCTGCTTGGAACCAGCATCGGTAGGGATACGTGTTGAATCGCCCGCGCCTACCGGCAACATTTCGATATTTTCGAAAAAGAGCCGCTTGGTACACGGCATAGCGGAAGAAACGTCGAAAATGCCCGGAGATCGTGGCCCGGTTATCGTGAAATACGACAGCCTCGGGTGCTAGCGCGAGCGTGTAACCCTTCAGCCCAAGGGAGTAGCAGATATCAACGTCGGCGCCCGATAATAGAGTTTCGTCAAAGCCGCCCACGCGCTCGAGCGCGTCACGACTGAACGCACAGTTTGCGGTCACAACATACGGCAGCGGAAGAATAGGGAGGTAATTCAGCGCGCTCTGATTATTCACGAGGTTGGCACCGTACTGTTGCACCGGTGTCCGTGGCTTATAACGATCAACTCGTCCTCCGATTGCCGCCACATCCGGCGAATCTTCGAACCCTTTGACGAGCTCGGCTATCCATGTCTCAGCAGGGACACAATCCGCATCGGTGCACGCGATGATCGTGCCACCGGCGCGGCGGATGCCTGCGTTACGGGCACGCGACGTGTTTGCCTCTGGAAGCCATAGGTACGTCGCTCCACTACCACGTACGGTGGCTTCAAAAAGTCGTGTTCCGTTCTCGACTACGATCACGTCGAAGGCGTTGCGCGCAATGGTCTGCCGCGACAGGGCATAGAGCGCGCGGCTGATGCGCCGATCACCCCTCACGGGAATGACAACCGTTGCGAGAACAGGCATTCTTATCGCCTATGGAAATTGACGGCACATCTCCGGAATCAGTCCCAATGTTCTGTTTCGAGGGACGGGGCACCTCAGGCAGAAGGGGATGCGATGGTCGCGAAACGAGCCGATCATTTCCCCGTTCCACACGTCCGAAAGGGAGGAAGTCAAGAGCGACCCGACTTCAGCGTCCTCGGAGATCTCGGGCATGCAGCATGGCAGCACGTCGCCGTTAGGCTGAAGATGCAGACTGTAGTTGGGCACTCCACAGGCGTTCTTCGCGTCGGCACCTGATTCCCAGTAGATGCCGAGGGCATAATTTTCGATAGGGTTATCGTGTGAGAAGAAGCTAGTTAGTACGGTCTCAGCGTTATTCGCCACGATCGAGTTGTGCCCGGCGTGCTGCGCTATGACGTGTAACATCTTAGGAACAACATCTCCTCGAAATTCACGAATCTCCTCAGCGTTCAAGAGGAATCTACCCTGTAGGTCCCCGTAGACATTCATCATGTAAATTGCCGTAATTTCGTTCACGAGCGCCCAATCGAGTAGATCTGGTAACCCGCGAAAGTTATGCCGCGTGATAACGGTCATGACGTTGACGTAGCATCTCCGCGGCGCCTCGCTTCCCAACACCGCGTTGTGCACGACGGCGATTGCGTCGGTCGTTTGCCGGAATGCACCGTCGACGCCTCTGAGGTAATCGTTGACCCGCTGGTCTACCGAGTCGAGTGAGAAATTCCACGCCTGTAACCCATTGCCAAGCAGATTCGTGACTTGCTCGGGACGGATCGCCGGCGCAACCGAATTGAGGTACACGAATGCGCCGGTGTCACTTGCCGCACGAACGAGTCTCACCAGATGTGGATAAAGCAAGGGATCACCGCCGCTGAAAAGGCATTCCCTCATTCCGGCCGCGTATCCTTGGCGGATAGCAGACAATGCGACATCGACAGGGAGCACCCCTGCTGAGTCGGGCGGCATACCTGCGGCCGCAGCCGTCGCTACCATTTTCTGGTAATACGCCTGACGAAGTACACAGTAATCGCATCTTTGATAGCACCGGATCGTAGGTTTGATCACAAGTTTGCGTAGGGCGGGCATGAATTGCTCCACATATCAAACGCTTTGGCACCGATGTCTAGGTGCGTACGCGACCGAGCGGAGAGGGTTCCCGGCTGACTTCCGGAACTGTCACGTAACCCTTTTATCACTTGTAACAGAAAAAGCGGCGACGATAAATGGTTTGTGTAAGTTGCCCTTCCTCATTATTGACGGGTGTTACCCCAGTGTGCCGCCTTTTTCGCCATCCACAGGTTAACCCCAAGGCATTCGGCGATGCTGGCGTAGTCCATGCCTAACCGGCGGAGATGTAACACTTTTTCCGAAATCTTCATGTAGATCGGAATGGCGTCTTCGTCCGTCAGGTTCATCTCCATGGGGATTTCGGACGTGGTTCGAATTCTTTCAGATGGGGCGCGCCATTTCAATGAATTCGAACCACCTCTCTTTGTACGACCGTACAATGCGGCAAAACCATCACGAAAGGGCGGCGTGGGAAAGTGTGGGCTGTGATGGGGAGATCGCATTCACTTTGAGCGGACGCTGGATGCGATGCATCTGGTCATAATGCCGGTCCGGCCGCGTCGAATCTGGTAAAGTATTCCGCTATGGCCGGGAGTGATTTCCAGGACCTTCAAGCGATCATCGGGGCCATCCCGGGTGATCGGTTCCGTTTCCTGTCGGCTGAGCGGCGAAGGGCCTACGCAGCAATTCTTTGGCTCCTCCTTCAACATCGACGTGCCCATCGGATCGAGGTTTATTACGACGATCTCATGGTCGAATCCCTGAACGTGGTCCCCGGCGTGGAGCCGGGGAACTACGACGCCGACACGTTCCGGGCGGACATCGCTCAGCTTGAAGACTGGGGAAACCTGGCGCCGAGGCGCCTCGAGCCGCGTCGTATCGAGACGCTCGCCGACCGCCATCTCAGGAAGTTTCTCTGTCGCCTCG
>Ga0334722_10000336_pt1 | contig 71488 bp, 105 predicted proteins | sample C3_bottom_MG_FD_207210 | JGI IMG/M metagenome (GOLD analysis project Ga0334722, IMG submission 207210) | Sediment microbial communities from Yellowstone Lake, YNP, Wyoming, USA - C3_bottom | ecosystem: Environmental > Aquatic > Freshwater > Lake > Sediment | place: USA: Wyoming | collected...
CCCGAACGTCCCGCCGTGTCCACAGCAGGCGAAATAGACGCCTGGGAGGCCGGCGATACAAGCGTCGTGTCCCTTCGGAGTGCGTGGGCAGTGACAGTATTCACAGAGAAGGATCTCTTCAGTCACACGCCTTCTTCTCTCTGTAGCGCCGCGTGGCGTCACGCTGCTGCTGGCGTCGGTGCGCGACCTTCGGATCCACGTCGGCAGTCTTCCACTTCTGCCGGCCGCATGTGCAGTCTGGCGAGCAGACGTGACCGCCCTTCCCGATCTCGCGACTGCTGTACTTCTCCAGCGCGGCTTCGGCTTGACGACGTTTTGGCCCCGAGAGCCACGGCATGATCTTCTCCAGGACCGCGATGGCATTGGCGCCCACGACCTGGATGGCGTAGCGATCGCCCGAGGGGTGCTTGTACGGTCCGTAGACCTTCCCGATGCCCACTGCAGCGCAGAAGCGATGCAGCACCTCGGGGTCATGATGCTGGCCCATGGAGACACGAAGACTCCAGTTACTCCCCTTGCGTTTTCGGCCGTCCTTGCGCTGTTCATAGACACCGCAGGAGCCTTCTCCATCCCAGAGGCCTGCTGCCCAGGCGAGCTCGATTTCTCGATCCACCTGGGCAGCGTATCACAGTCGAAGGCTAGGACGTGCCCTACCCATCAGCTGTAAATGTACCCCCCGATCGTGAGCATCACGATCGAGCCGCCTGACGTGTCCGACTTGTAGCCGAGCCACGACACGGCCGTCGCAGGCACGACCCACCAGCCGTTGAAGATCGCCGGCACGAGGGCCGTCAGGGCGTAGGCATCGAACAGACGCGCCGCCGCCACGTCCCCGAGGGTTCCAACCTCGATGGTGATCGAGTGCGCCGCCGCGGATGACTGTGCATGGATCGTGCGCAGAACGCCCGTGTTCGCCGCCGTAGACGTCTGGAATGCAGCCGTCGATGTGACGGACGTCATTGGCGGAACAAGCGCAGCAGGAGTGTATGCAGCCATAGGATTCACCCCCTCCCATGAAAGAGTAGGGTCACACGCTCTCCAGGGCGCCCGCGGGTGTTGGTACACCCTCGAGAGCCTGGCGGTTGAGCTCTTTCAGATCCTCGTCGAGTTCCACGAGGCCGACGTCGTCGCCGATCATGTTCCGGATCGCTCCGTGTGGATAGGCGACGATGCTCTTGGCGTGCCCGGGGTTGCACTTCGGCACCAGGACGGGCGTGTAGCCCGCCTCACGCGCGCGCCAGCAGAAGGCGATGTCTTCGCCGCCGTCTTCGCGCACGGGCCAGAAGGCTCCGGAGCCGATCGCCTCGAAGACCTCGCGATGAACGAGCGTGAAGCCGGCGCCGACGACTCCGATCTCCGTCGGGTGCTCGGGCAGCTGGATCAGGTTGTGGTAGACCATCGGCACCTCGTCGTTCCAGGCGCCGCAGACCATGAAGCCGTTCTCGAGGATGTAGGGCCCTGAGTAGATGCCGGGGCCGCGCTCGTCGGCTACCTCGTGCAGCGCCCTGACGTCGCCAGGCGTGAAGACGATGTCGTTGTCGACCATGAAGAGCCACTCGCGGCCGGTCTCCATGAACTGGTCCTGGAGCTGGTTGCGGTTGGCGTGGATGTACGGGCCGAAGACGAGCAGCCAGTCCGAGTTGAACCGCTGGTCGACGTCGTTCTTGAAGAGGTTGAAGACCGAGTGCATGAACCAGAAGTTCACGCTGGCCCCCGTGATGAAACCGAGGATCGAATCTGGGGCTGTGCGGTGTGTAGTCATGGGCGTGAGTAAACCAACCGCATCGGTTGGCCTCTCACTACGAATGTCGGCTCCAGACCTTCGTTCCGGTAGGGCCGTCAGAGCGCTCTGCCAAGGCAGCCCGTGTCCACGGTTCCGACTAGAGCAGAGCGCCCTGGGTCGAGTATATTGACGTGGTCCACGGTTCTTAAACTCTAGGAGGCAGCTGTGACTTGGATCATTCTTGCCTGAGCTCCTCGACACCCGCGAGCGTGACGGTGTCGTCGAGATCCTCATCGAGACCACCTCGGAGGGCGGTGAGACCTGGGAGTCGCTGGCGACCTTCTCCGTGCGGTACCAGCAGCTCCGTCAGGGCGACAACCACTGGCCGCTCTCGCTGGAGGAGGCGCTACGCATCGCCGGCTGGCTCGCGCCCGACGATCCGCTGCCCGTCTGCGCTAATTGGTGCGACCGCGTCCCGCAGTTCGGTCGCCGCGTCTGCCTCCTGCGCTACGGCCACGATGGTCCACACCACGACGGCAGCTTCACCTGGGAAGCTGAGCTGTAGGATGGCGATCCGAAGCCGTGCTACGACCGCTTCGCGGTCACGTAGGCGGCGCGCGCTAGGGGCCGGGGGCAACCTCGGCCCCGACCGGCTGTCGTGAGCATCGCCGATCTCAGCGAGAGGGATTGGCAGCAGCAGATCATTGACCTGGCGCACATGTTCGGCTGGCTGGTAGCCCACTTCCGTGCAGCCAAGACAGCAAAGGGCTGGCGCACAGCTGTGGCTGCCGATGGCGCTGGCTGGCCAGATCTGTGCATGGTTCGTGACCGCGTCTTGTGGATCGAGAACAAGCGCGAGAAAGGGAAGCTCGATCAGAACCAGATCGACTGGATTCGCTGGCTCGACAGAGCCGGGGCAGAGGTCTATGTCGCTCGACCGCGGCATCTGGACGAGCTCGCACACATCCTCTCCAAACGCCAGCGACCGACATTGACGGAGATTCCCCTGCTTGCCGCAGAACTCGACACCATCCGATCAAGTGGGTAGACCGCCCGTGGGCCGCATCTATCGAGGGACGACTTACGGAGACGCTGCGATTCTGCTCGAGTGCCGAAGCGGCACCCATGATGAACAGACGGCAATCTGGCTGCTCGATCGCGACGAATATGGCCTACATCGGCTTGGCCTGCCCAAGCGAGGAACGGCCATCGATATAGGCGCATACACGGGCGCGATCGCGATTTCGCTTGCGATCCATGGGTGGAAGGTGATCGCTGTCGAGCCAGTGCCCGAAAACCAGGAAATGATTGCCCGAAATCTTCATTTGAATAATGTTCAGAGACGAGTGCGAGTAGAAGGTCGAGCCGCGAGCACCGCGGACTGGATCGATATCCACTACGGCTACGAGGGCACTCACAAGTACGTCGGCAACCTTCACGGGAGTGGACCGAAAGAGATACGCGTCCAAGGGGTGACGGTGTCCGACCTGATCGAGAGATACGGCCTCAGGCAAGTCGATCTCGTGAAAATCGACTGCGAGGGATGCGAATGGGGTGTCCTCCGGGACACAGCGCTTGCCAAGATCCCCCGCATCGTCGGCGAGATTCACAGCCGTCCCCAGGAGGCGCTGATCGATCTTCTTCCCCAGCATCACATCGAGTTCATTACCGAGTTCGTGTTCCATGCGGTACTCGCGTGACCGTGTCACCATCCGATCGATTTAGTAGTTTTACCTCGGTGAGCGAAGGAGCATTCGATGAGTTTCGGCCAGGCTCGCGTGTCCTCTGGATCGACCATGACGACAAGATCGACTGGCTTGGGACAGTGACCGCCCTCCGAACATCGATGAAAGCCGTCGTCGTGAAGCTCGACAGCGGCGGGACATTCACCGTTCCGATCGCGGAGCTACGACTGGCGGGACAGGGAGCAGATAATGAGTGAAGTTGCGGTCACGGACGCACACGAGCTGATCGGTCCGGATGGCTCGATCATCGATCTGCGTGACCCCGGTAGCTGCGCGCTAGCGCTCGACGACATGCAGCGGCTGAAGGCGATGGTGCGCGATCTCGAGGGTCAGCTGAAGCAGGCGCTCGTCGAGCACTCGGCGACGATCGGCAAGAAGACGTTCGAGGTCTCTGGAGTCGGCAAGGTCGAGATCAAGGGCGACACGGTAAAGAAGATCGATCCGCTCGGACTGGCCACTGACCTGCGGGCTGCTGGCTGCCCCGAGGATCGCATCAGCGAGATCATCCGCGAGACCATCGAGTACAAGGTCGTCGCCGTCGAGGCGAACCGCGCGGCCAAGGCGAACCCGGACTACGCCGCTGCGGTCGAGGCCAACACCGTGATCGAGGAGAAGAACCCGACCGTCACGGTCCACAGGATCGGCGGGGCAAAGCGGCGACCGCCTGCGAGCCGCCCGGAGGGGATTGAAGACAGCCCATCCGCCTCCGACCCCGCCGATGTATCCGACGACGCCATGCCGTGGGAATGAGAGCCAAGAACTCGTTTTGGCTGGACGGCGGCTACGACTTTGAGATCGTCCAGGCCTGCCCGAAGCACCCCGGCCATGACTGGTGGACGTTCCGGCTCGGTGACGTGGTCGAGCACTGCCACGACCCGAACGAGCTGATGACGATCTGCCGTGCCTGCTACGTGCCTCGGTGCGGCGCCACGATGGATGCCGACCGTTGTACGCTCTGGCGGCACCATTCGACTGCACATGTTCTGGAGTCAGGTAGGCGTGAGCCAATGGGGTTCACCCTGACGGGGGCGTCGTAATGGTCAATTCTCAGTCGGCTGAGAAATGATCGTCATCGACGTCGGTTGCATGACCCGGGGCCCTGAGGAGAGCGTGCACAAGTTGGCCGCGCGCTTCCGGCCGGAGTTGCTGCTCGGCTTCGATCCTGACCCCGGTCTCGAGGAGGGCTACTGCTACAACGGCCCGACGCTCGTGATCCGCCGCCAGGCTTGCGGGTGGATGGCGCCCGGGCAGCTACCAGTCGTGCTCGATGGGATCACAACCCGCGTCGACACCACACTGCCGCAGGGTGGTCGCGTCTGGGTCGACTGCGTCGACATCGGTGGTCTGGTCATGTCGCTGCCGAAGCCGATCGTGCTCAAGCTCGACTGCGAGGGCTCTGAGGATCAGATCCTGCACAGCATGATGCGGAGAGATGCCGACCAGCGGCTCGAGCTCCTGCTCGTCGAGTGGCACTGCCGCACCTGCGGCACCGGCGGTGGCACTCACGCCGACGATTGCGCGATCGCCGACATGACGACAGTCGATGGTCTCAGATGCCCAGTAGAGGAGTGGAAGTGAAGAAGAAGAAGCGCCTGCGGCGAGTTCCAGAGGGATCGGCCGAGATGACGTTCCACGTTCGTCACGCCGAGCGAGTCCGTCGCATCATGCGGCAGCGCAGCAAGAGAGAGGGAAGCCGTGAGCAGCAAGCGTAAGAGCGGATCCCCAAGCACGGTCTACGCCAACGACCCACTGCGCGGCAACAAGCTCGAGCACCAGATCGCGAAGCTGATACGCGCCAACTGGGATCACCGCAAGATCGCCAAGCGCTTCGACGTCAACAAGCGCGTGGTCGATCAGGTCGCCGACAAGATCACACGATGAACGAGAGGCTCGTTCACTTCATCTGGCTCGGCGGCGAGTTCCTCTGGGGACACGCACGAGCGATGAGCACCGCGCATCTGCACGGAGCCCCGATCATCGTGTGGTGCGCCTCCCCCATTCCTCGGTGGCGCGTCGCCGATCTCAAGGTGAACTGCGGCGTTCATGTTGAGGAGAGGACTTTGGAATTGCCAGATCGTCTGCGTGATCACCCGATCCGCCTTGCCAATGTGAAGGATCTCTACGCCTGGCAGATCCTCTACGAGCACGGCGGGCTATACCTCGATCTCGACACGATCAGCCTTGCCCCGGTCTGGGATCTTCTCGACCGCGATGTCCTGATCTCTTCGGAGCACGAGCCTGGATTCGACGCCGGCCATCCGTACAACTCGGCCGTGGTGGCGGCTCATCGGAGCTGCGTCGTCGTGCGCGAGCTCGCCGAGCGCGCCGAGGAGATCCTCAAATCCGGTGAGTCGACCTGGGGTGCGATCGGTCCGCATCTACTCACGGAGGTCGTGGGCAGACACCCGGGCGCCTTTTCGATCGCACCCTTCGGAGCTCTCTCCGGCTGGCGTGACGACACCATCTACCGCTACTACGACGGCGAGCCACCGCCGGAGGGAACGCGCGTAATCCACTGCTACTCCTCCTCGCGACCGGATCGCTTCGCGGCGGATCGCTGGTGGCCACAATGAGGCTTCGCTGCCTGTTCGGTCTGCACAACTGGGTCCCGGCCGCGGCGCCGGGCCTCTACCGATGTCTCTTCTGTGGGAAGTTCCTGCGATGAACCGCTGCACGCTCTCGCTGAATACGGGCGAGAGTCTGACGTTCGCCATCGAGACAGAAGGGCTCTGCGGCATCTGCCTGAAGGAACCCTCGGCGGAGCATCTCGACATGACCCTGGCCACCGGACGTATTCACAAAGGCGAGCCCGAGTCGGTCCGCGTAACAATGTGTCGGCACTGCTTGAGCGAACACGCCCCGCAACTGCTAGCGGTACTGGAGGCCAAAGCATGAGTCAGGAGCTGATCTTCTGCCCACTCTGCGGCAACGTCATCCATCGGCATTTCCGCACGTCGGTAGCGACCACCGTGCGAGTGCCGTCGCGCTCGCGCGACACCACGGCCGTCGTGGCGGAGCTCTATGCGAGGGCGCGCGAAGAGCGCAGTCAGGAACTCGCCGACGCCGAACAAGCCTGCGTTCTCCACTTCCAGACGAACCATCGTCTGCGCTTCAGGCTCTGGGAGCGCTTCCGCAAGCCCTGGCTGATCATCTGGCCGCGGCGCCACAAGTCTGCCCCTCTACCCGACCAGCAGATCTTCGAGCCACTGCAGTTCCTCAAGAGCCGATGAACGTCTCGGCGATCGTCGTCACCCGCCCCGGTCGCAGGATCGACCTGCAGCCGATCCTCGATACGTTCCCGCCAGAGTGGGAGCGCATCGTGTGGCGCAACGGCGAGCGGGTCGAGTTGCATTGGGCTGACCCGCCGGGGTCATTCAAGGAACTGGATCGCGTTCCCGACGTCGGGCCGCACGGGCGGTTCTCGGCGATCGGGTACGCAAGTCACGACCTGATCTACGTTCAGGACGATGACGTGATCGTGAGCGACCCACAGGAGATCGTTGGATGGTACGAGCGTTGGATGGCAACAGACGACGCGCCGTACAAAGAGGAGGGATACGTCGTCTGCAACATGCCACCTGAGTTTCGTCAGCACTACCCCGACTCTGCCATGGTCGGCTTCGGCGCCGCCTTTCATCGCAATGCGCCGCCGACAGCCTTCGTGCGTTTCTTCAAAAAGCACCCGACCATGGCAGTCGACGACCCGCTCTTCCTGCGGGAGTCATGCCGGGCGTTCACAACCCTGACTCCTCGTGTCCTAGTCGATGTACCGAAGACCGACCGTGAGTTCGCGTCCGATCCTGATCGCCTGTGGAAGCAGCCCGATCACATCGAGATGCGCGAGCGCATGCTTGTGTTGGCGAGGGAAGCCCGTGACAGCTGAGCCACTCATCCACGTCCTCGTCGTGCCAGAGCATCTCGGCCGTCGCGAGATCGCTCCCGGGCCACAGCCGCGCTGGTGCTTCAGCTGTCGCAAGCGGACGACCTTCAGCGGCGCGCAGCACATCCCAGACGATCCGATGAGCTACTACGGGGCTTACTGGACGATCGACTGCGACGAGTGTGGCGAGACGAACGGCGACTGCTTCCCTGGAACATGGAGAGAGGCGATATGAAGGACATGATCCACATCATCTGGGCCGTCGTACTGGGTGGTGCGCTAGGCATCGCTATCGCCGAACTATGGAAGCGGCTGCTGTGACTGAGGCCGAGACGGTAGCCCTGCTCGTCGACCTGCTTGAGTCCCGTGAGCCCTTCTGCCACGTCCGCTTCGGCGACGGCGATGTCTTCTTTGCCACCGGCACCGGACCAACGCTCACGGCGGACGGCGAGGAGTGGTCGTCGGGTCTGCAGTGGCAGCTGATCAACGCCTGGGGCAGGGTCGCCATCGCTCGTCATCGCCTGCTCGTCGGCGATGTCAGCTCCTACGCGGTCGACGACGGCTGCGGCCACGAGTGGGACGTGATGCGCGAGTACGCCGTCTATCTCCGCGGCAAGGATCTCTCCCCCATGGAGCTCGTGCACATCGAGGCCTTGCGTGCCGGCTTCGGATACGCACTCCCTGCCTACCAGGCGATCGCCGCCGACCCGCGCAAGAAGCTCTACATCGGGCCCAAGGTGCTCGAGCCCGCCGCCGAGATGCTCAAGGCCGATTTCCGCGAAGTCCCGCTGCACGTCGCATGGGAGCCGCGCCCTCGCCGGGACGCTCTAGAGGGCTTCGAGGAGTATGAGGTGATCCTCTTCTCCGCCGGCCGCGGCGGCAAGATCATGCAGGGGCAGATCTGTCACTCCGGCCATCATCCGGTCACGCAGATCGACATCGGCTCCGGGCTCGACATTCTCTTCGGCGGCGTGAAGCGCGGCACGGACGCCGGCGTTGACATCGACGCGCTGAAGGCGCAGTACAGAGATGCGGGGCTCTTGTGAGCGAGACGTTCGTTGTTCCAGATGCGCACGGCAACGGCACGCTCGTCCGCGGGCTGTTGAAGCAGGAGGGCTTACCTCGTCCTGGCGTTTTCGTCGTCCAACTCGGAGATCTTGCCAACTGCGTACTGGAGTCCGAGGCCGATGACATGGACGCGCTATCGATCGTGGGCGACGGGATCGATCTGATGCTGCTCGGCAATCACGAGGCTCCAATGCTCAATTCCGACTACTCCGCCCGCTTCGTGGGCTTCTACCAACATGCCTCCGTCCACCACATGATGAAGCATCTCGTCAGCCGCGACGCGATCCAGCTGTCGTATGTCGCCGACGATGTGCTAGTTACACATGCTGGGCTCTCGAGCTACTGGGGGAGACCTGACAAGACGGCCGAGGCCGCGCATCAGAATCTCGAGCACGCGTGGCGCAGTGGGAGCTGGCGCCACGATTCGATCGTGATGGCTTGTGGTCGCGCGCGCGGCGGCTTCAACGCCGAAGGCGGCATCCTCTGGTCAGACTGGAGCGAGCCGAAGCGATCTGCGTTCCCGCAGCTTGTCGGACACAGCGTCGGCGAGGAGATCAGGCGGAAGAGGTCGGCGATCTGCATCGACCTCGGAGCCGGCAAGCAGCGCACCCGCATCGCAGGGGCATGGATTCGGGATGGCGAGATCACAACCGTCGAGTACAGAGAGGCGGGGCTTCTGACATGAGCCCATCCAGCGGAGCCCGGTCAGGGACCGTACCGAGCCGCAGCCAGCGGGGCGCGGGCGACGGTCGCATGAGCACGACCACGCACAAGCTCAGTTGCGGTCACCAGACATTCGAGGCTCCAGTCAGCGCGGGCCCGAGCGGCAAGTGGTACCGCTGCCCCGAAGGCTGCGGGCTGCAGAAGCAGAAGGGTCGGTAATGGCCGAGCTCGATGCTCCAGCCAAGTGCCCCTTGCTGTGTCGGCTTGGCTTGCATCGTTTCTCGTTCTACGACCGAACTATCAAAGCGCCATCCGGCCGCCAGGCGAGGGTGATCACGTACGTCTGGTGTCGGAGGCTGTGCCCAGCCTATGGCCAGCCCGTAGCCGTCAACGTCGACACAATCATCATCTCCCGAGAGCGCGAAAGGAGAAGCGCATGAGCACCGCAAAGCAGCCCACCCAGCCACCGCAGTTCGACGCCGGCGCATTCGCCAAGCACGCGGGCATCACCCCTGCTGACATCGCGAACTTCCAGAAGTGGAAGCAGTGGGTCGGCGGCGAGCTCGCATTCGACGGGGTCGGTCTCAGGGATGTCGTGGCAACGAACGCCACCTTCCTGAATGCCGTGAAGCAGAACGTCGATCAGAACGGCGCCGGGATCGTAAGCCTGGAGGAGCGCGTCACCGTATTGGAGGCCCGCCCCGCGGTCCCTTTCCCGGCATCTGGACAACTCAAGGATGGAGGAACATAGAGAGCTGGCGCTCAGACGTCCCTGGCACGATCGCTCGCATCAAGGCGCGCCCGGAGAACTTCAAGTGGGTCCTGGTCGAGCACGGCGAGACACCGGAAGCCCTGAAGCCGCAGATCCTGTCGGAGTGCCACGCCCAGGGATTGATGTGCGGCATCTGGGATCCAGCCGTCGAGTTCGATAGCGCGGTGCAGGTCGCTGCCAATTTCGACTGCTGGGTCGGCCAGGTCGAAGGTCCGAATCAGTACGACCGCTGTCTGCAGAACATCGACCCGCTGCGCCAGGCGCACCCGGTGCCGTACCCAGCGGCGATCGTGACGAACTTCGGCGGCCTCGGCACGGCCGATCTTGCCAAGCCGTTCATCGACGCCGAACTCTTCTGTATCACCGAGGCGCACATCGGCGAGGGCGACGTGGTCGACAAGACTGAGGATCGACTGGCCTACGCGGCGAACGTGCTCAAGTGGCCAGGGCCGCAGCCGATGGCTGGTCTCGGCGGCGGCGTCTCGCTGTCCCAGTACACCACGCTGAAGCAGCACTCGGGCTGGAGCGCCTTCGCCGCCGAGGAGCTACTCACATGAGGAGCTAGCGATGTCCTACCCCATGACGTGGCAGCGGGTCGTGAACCGCAACCGCCTGCAAGACGGAGACTACGGCAGCAAGATGTCGGGCCTCAACACGAAGCCGTGGGATCGAGAGGTGCTCGCGCGCTTCAATGACGACGCCGACCGCGTGGATCTGCTGCTCGGCCAACGCGAAACGGTCTGTCGCGAGATCGACACCCTGAACAATCGATGGGGAGCGTTGCTCGGCGACATCCGTCGCCTCGAGCAGGACGTCGTCGACGAGCAAGCGATCGCGAAGCAGATCGCTCACCGTCTGGGTATCGCCGACGACTTCGTCGCGGCAGTGCTCAAGGAGTTCATGAGCATCTAGGCTTGTCGTCAAATTTCCAAAAGAGGAGCAAAGATGAAACGGATCGCAGCGCTGCTTGTCCTGTTCGTTGCAGGGCTGGCTGCCGCGACGCTGTTCACACAGGCAGCCGTCGCACATAACGGACAGATCTCGATCTCGTGCGAAGAGGTCACGTTCAACTTCAGCAGCTTCCCGACCGGACCGAGCACGATCAACTGGACGGTGACCGTGGATGGGAAACCGTCGACAGGCACGTTCTCCATCGGCCAGTCGGCGACCGAGACCGTGCCACTGCACCTGGCATCGGGGCGTCACCACATCAGTGCGTCTGCAACGTGGACGGTCGACGGTGGTGGCTCGACCAGTTTCGAGGCCGACCTGCACTGCGGATCGACGACAACGACGACAACCGAGCATCCGCCTCCTCCGCCGCCGACGATCACAGTCACGACGACAGTGACCTCGCCGCCTCCACCGCCTGTCACCAACATCGTCACGACGACAGTGACTCAGCCCGCGGCGACGGTGACTCAGCCGGCGAAGATCGTCATCAAGTACAGGACGCGAACGATCGTGAAGTACAAGACGAGGGTGAAGGTGATCCACAGCAAGTGCAGCTGCGCGCCAGGCACAAGGCTCTGGCATGGGAAGTGCCACGCGATCGTCACAGGGAGTGGATAGGAAGCCGGTGAGCGTTCGAGCCCCAGTCGGACCCAAGCCGCATCCCGGTGACAAGAAGCGGCGCCTCGCTCTGCAGGAGCTCTACGACGAGCTGCCGAAGATCGACTGCAAGCAGCAGTGCTCCGAGTCCTGCGGTCCGGTCTTCATGACGCGCGTCGAATGGCAGAGCGTCTGCCGCGTGGTCGGCGAAGAGCGAAAGGGCGACGCAGATCTCACCTGCCCGATTCTTGAAGAGGGGCTCTGCTCGGCCTACGAGGTGCGGCCAATGCTCTGTCGTCTCTGGGGCGTCGTCGAGTCGATGAAATGCCCCTGGGGCTGCATCCCAGAGCGGTGGCTCACTGCCGATCAGGGTCACGAGTTCCTCGCGCGGACAGCCGAGATCGGATCGTGAGGGGAGAGGTGGCACACGTCGACGTGCTCTACGTTGCCTGGAACCGCCGCGAGTTCACAACCGCGACCTGGGCCTGGATGATCGCGCACACCAACTGGAAGCTCGTCAACAAGCTCATCGTCTACGACGACGGCTCGAGCGACGGGACGCTTGAGTTCCTCCGCGAGCAGACCGAGAAGGGGAAGATCCCACTTCGTCGCTCCACGCGCGACGTGCCGATCGAACTGCGCCTCTCGAACACGGGCTCGCCGCCGGCGATCATGAACCACTATCTCACGACGGCGGAGGCCGAGTTCTTCGCGAAGATCGACAGCGATATCGCACTTCCCGGCAGCTGGCTCGACCGCTTGCTCGATGTCATGCACCAGCATCCCGAGCTCGATCTGCTCGGAATGGAAGCGGGCATGGTCGCGCTCGACGGACGCGACGGCAAGAACTACGAGCGCTACGACGCCTCCCCTTGCTCGCACATTGGCGGCGTCGGCTTGATGCGCGTCTCGGCCTTCAAGTCGCGACCGGAGATTCCCTATCGCGGCAGGTTCGGATTCGGGGAGTGGCAGGATCGCTACGAGCCCACGCGGGCATGGATCGAACCGGATCTACTGGTGCCCCAACTCGACCGCGTTCCGACGGAGCCCTGGGCCTCTCTCACGGAGGAGTACATCGAGAACGGATGGAGTCGCCCGTGGCCGAAGTACGACCCCGACTGGATGCTTCCCTATTTCAACTGGGTCAATCTTGAGCCAGAGGTGACCGGGTGAATAACCGGGTGAAGAACGAGAAGGCAGCGCTCTGGCGGAACCGTGCCAAGTCGCTCAATGACCGGGCGCGAATGTTCCAGGCTGACGGGCACTTCACTCCTTCAGATCTGCGAGAGATCGTTCGTCGCGACGGATCGATATGCGTCTACTGCTCGCTGGCACTCGACTACTCAGTCGCCGGAGATAACTCCCAGAACGCCGCCAGCTTTGACCACATCATTCGCCTGACAGATGGTGGCTCGAACACATTCGAGAACGTCGTCTGCTCCTGTCGTGGATGCAACCAGCGTAATGCGAAGGAATCGACACGCGACCCGCAGGCAGCGGCGCTGGAGCGTCTCCGGTGGTTCCTCTCGCGCAAGGCACAGCGGAGGGAGGTCGCATGAATCTCGTAGCCAGCATGATCGTGAAGAATGAGATCGGACGCTACCTCCAGCCTTGCATTCGGCATTTGCTCTCCTACTGCAACGCGATCGTCGTTCTCGATGACCATTCGGATGACGGGACATTCGAGTGGCTGCAGGGGCAGGGCCGCGTAACAGTCGCGCGCAATCAGGGCCCGGCTTTCTACGAGCACGAGGGCAAGGCTCGGCAGGAGCTCTACCACCTCACGATGGAGGCTAAGCCGACACATGTCTTAGCCATCGACGCGGACGAGTTCGTCGGCGACCCGAGCTGCGTGCGCCAGGCATGCGCGAGTGGTGTCGAGGTGGCAACGCTCACGCTCTCCGAAGTCTGGGCTGCCGATGAGAGCAATCTCTCGATCCGGGTGGACGGGCTGTGGCGCGCGCGCACCGTGCCGATCCTCTATCAGCCGCAGCCCGGCTGGACGATCAAGGACAAGGCGCTTGCGTGCGGCCGGGAGCCAACGCAAGTAGTCGAACGCTACGGCCGCGCCAAGTCGGCCGGATCATCCATCCTCCACTTCGGCTGGACGAGAAAGAGCGAGCGGATCGCACGCGCCGAACGCTATGACGTCCACGACGGCGGCAAGTACCACCAGGACGCCCATCTGCGCTCGATCCTCTGGGAAGAGCAGCAGAACCGGAGGCTACGTCTCCAGAGCACCTTCTGGCCGGTGGAGCTGTTCGAGCACGCCGAGGAGATCTGCGCCATTGCCAACCGCTAGCGGTACTAGCCTTCCGAGATGCCAGCGACGCGCTACCCGAAAAGGAACGTGCATGAGATCGTCGTCGAGAACACGATGCGGGGGTACACCTACAATGCGCGCGGCGCAGATGGTCGTATCGTCTATGAATCTCCACGCTACTTCCGCTCGGCGCAAGCTGCGCGCGCTGAGATCGTGTCACGGTGGGGACAAGAGATGAGGATCGCCTACAGATGAAAATTCCGAACTGGTACGAGCTCCTGGTCCTCGGCCTCGCGGTCTGGAGGACGTTTCAGCTGCTCGCCTTCGATGAGATCGCTCAGCCCTTGCGCGGTCGCCTGCTCCGCATGGGGAACTGGCGCGAGGAGGGTGACCCCGTGCCCGAGAACTATCGCGTGGAATGGGCGAAGTTCATCACCTGCCCGTACTGCGCCGGCACCTGGACCGCGCTCGCCTGGTGGGGAGCCTGGCAGCTGAGCCAGCACTGGACGATGGTCGTCGCCTCGCTGGCAGCGCTGGCGACCCTTCCAATTGCAGGCCACAAGGTGCTCTCACGGGAACAGGATCGATGAGGAGGAACGTGCGCCCGCCGGGCGCACGTTCCTCGTCATCGAATTGGGCAGCGGTGAGACGACGCCAGCGTCATGCCAGGCGCTGGGTGCCCACGTAGGTCGCTAGGGCTGTTCTCCTTTCGGGCCAGAGCGACACGGTACGGACTCGCCGCATCCAATGTCGTCCGCTCACCTTCCTTACACTGGGGCCGTGCCATGTGGGTGCCGGCAAGGTCGCAGCGTGCCTCAAACCGCTGAGCAAATCGCCATTGAGGAGGCGAAGGCTGAACGTCGCCGTCAGCGGGTAGAAGAGATCGCGCGCCGTCGAGCTGATCGCGAAGCTCAGCGTCAGGCCGCATTCGAGGCGCGCCGAGCGGCAAGGGCGCGCTAAATGGCGATTCCAACCACCAGGCCAAATCGGCATCCGCGGATCCTGACGGCATCGGCGATGAAGATGCCGTCGAGTCGCGAGCAGCCCGGTCAGGCGCGGAGGCGCAGCAAGGACTGGCAGAAGATGGCCTTCCTCTACGTGAAGCTCGTGCCCGAGCTGAACTACGCGTCGCGCTTCTACGCGAAGCTGCTGAAGCAGCTCAAGATCTACCCGGCGATGCTCGACGACGCGGGCAAGATCGAGCGCATCACCGAGGGCCCTCCTGTCCAACTGCTGAACCGAATCCAGGATCCGGGCGGCGGAATGTCAGGCATCCTCGGCTCATACGGACGCTTGATGTTCATCGTCGGCGACGGGGTGCTCTTCGGGCGCGATCTCGACGAGGACACCGAGACCTGGGCATTCCTCGCCAAGGATGAGGTCACGGAGACGGAGGACGGCGGCTACCTCTGGAAGTCAACTCCCGAAAGCACTGGCGTCAAGTACACGCCCGAGCAGGCGGTTGGCTATCGGATGTGGACTCCTGACCCAGAACATTCCGGCGAGCCCGAGTCGCCGATGCGAGCAATCCTCGAGGTTGCCGAGGAGCTTCTGCTCCTGACGAAGACCGTGCGCGCGACGGCTGTCACGCGCATCGTCAACGGAATCCTGAAGGTCCCGAGCGAGCTCTCTTTCGGAGCTGACGAAGCGGGCACGGACGATGATCCAGAGCAGAACCCATTCCTAGCCGACCTGATCGACCACATCGCGGGCGCGATCGAGGATGCTGGGTCAGCAGAAGCCGCGACGCCGTTCATGGCCGAGGGCGCGCAGGAGTATCTCGCCGCGCTCGAGTGGATCAAGATCCACGATCCGCAGACGGACTACATGGAGCAGGGCCTTCGCAAGGAGGCGATCGAGCGCCTGGCGCACGGGCTCGACTTCCCGTCTGAGTACCTGATGAGCCTCGCGAACGTGAACCACTGGAGCGCGCGCACGATCACGCACGAGATGTGGAGAACGCACGGCGCACCCGTGGCCGAGCAGTTCGTCGACGACGTCTGCGAGTCGTACCTCCGCCCGGGGCTTCGCGAACTCGGCTACGAGGACTGGAAGCGCGTCATCGTTGTCTACGACGATGCCAATGTGGTCACGCCGGTCGACCGCACGGATGACGCAGACGATGCGGCCAACCACGGCAACATCAGCAACAAGGGCTATCGCCTGATGAAGGGCATCGATGAGTCGCTGGCACCGAGCGAGATGGAGACGAAGATGTACCTCGCGGTCAAGCTCCGCGAGCCCGCCTTCCTCGAGGGCACGCCGTACGAGATCGTGGCGCCCCAGCCCGCTGCGATGCCTCCCGGGCCAGCCCCTGTCGACAAGAACGCGCCGCCGGCTGATGAAGGTCCGCCCCCTCCGGGGAAGGCTGGCGTCTCGCGCGAGGAGTCGCGCGCGTCGGCACTCAACGGCGCCGCCTATGCCTCCCTCCTCCGCTGCCGGGAGGTCGCCGGTGCGCGAATCCGTCAGGCACTCGGCCGCAAGGGCACATGGAAGATTCAGCCGCCCGAACTCGAGCTGCTCAACGGCCACAAGAACGCAGAGGTCGCAGCGATCCTCGGCGCCGACACGCTCGAGCGCTACGAGCTGATCGCGCTCGACCTCGTGAAGGGCGGTTCCGAGTCGTTCGTGACGATCGCGCTGGAGTGGGGCATCGACAAGACGCAGGCCATGGCGCTCGGACAGGCGATCGAGGTCACGGCAATGCGGACGCTCTGCACCACGGGTCTTCCGGCTTTCCCGTCTGGTTTCTTCGCGCAGATCGCGCGCGCAAGCGATGTCTCAAGCGAGATCGGCGAGGAGGGTGTCGTGCGCCGCAACAACGAGGCGCTCGCACGTCTGGAGCAGATGCTCCCGATCTCGTCCATCGCGACGCTTCGCTAGCTCGTCTTTACACCGTCCGACACTCCAGCTACTCTCGCGGCCATGTCTTTACAGAGAGGAGTGCTCTCATGCCGGTGAAGGAAATCTGGAATCTCCGTCTTACGCCCGAGACGAAGCGTCGCTGGTCGGAAGTCGCGCAGGAGCGAGGATACGACTCTCTCTCCGACTACGTTCGCTCGGTCGTCACCGAGGACGCGCTCTCCCAGGAGGAAGATCTCGCGGGCATGAAGACCTGCCTCGCGTGCGGGAACGACATCCCGATGGACGCGCAGAAGTGCCCCGACTGCAGCAGCGACCAGACGGACTTCGTGCTCGACACGGGGGACGTCGGCGAGTACGGCATGAGCGAGGAGAAGAGCGAGGAGCTCGCCGTCGCCGAAGCCCCGCCAGCAGAAGACGAGGCCGAGGCCGAGCTGCAGAGCGAGCCCTGGGAAGGCGTCATGGGCACGATCGGTTCACCGACGACCGATGGCCGCTACTTGATCCCGGACAAAATCGGATCACGCGAACTGCCGGTCGAGTTCCACATGCAGCCGCAACTGGCCGACGGCCACGACGGCGCAGTCCCGGTTGGCCGGATCGACTCCATCGAGCTCATCCCGTTCTCGCAGTTCGATCGCGCAGACGAGTTCTACGACGAGGAGCAGCTCGCGAGCATGCCCGAGCATGCCGTCGTCGTCTGGGGCGAAGGTGAGCTCAACGGGCCGAGCATGCCCGAGGCAAAGCGCCGGATCGAGAACGGCGCGGACGTCTCCATTGACGGCCTCCAGATGGACGGCACGCTCTGGGACTCGGAGACGTACGCCGAGATCGATACCGAGGACCTCGGCCTCGATCAGATCCTCTCCGGGCTTTCCACTGGCGAGTACATGCAGGGCCTCTCCGGAGACATCGGCGGTCTGACGATCGTCTCGATCGGCGCCTTCAAGGAGGCGCGCGTGGTCACGGCGAGCGCCAGCCTCCGGATCGTCGAGACGAAGAGCACGGTTGCGGAGCGCTTCGCAGTTCTCGTCGCCGCGGCCGGCCCGATGAAGCCGCCCAAGGAGTGGTTTGAGGACCCGCTGCTCAAGAAGCTGACACCGCTCAAGATCAGCAAGGACGGCCGCGTCTTCGGTCACCTGGCCGACTGGAACGGCTGTCACGTCGGCTTCCTCGGCGTCTGCGTCCCGCCCTTCCAGTCGCCCTCGAACTTCGCCTACTTCAATGTCGGCGAGATCGAGACGGCAGAGGGAGATCTCGTTCCCTGCGGCAAGCTGATGTTCTCGATGGACGGCGGCAAGCATGCGCCGACGGATCCGCGACTCGGCTACCAGGAGATCATGCGCCACTACGACGACGCCACGAAGGTCGGCGCGTTCGTCAGGGCTGGCGCAGATCGCTTCGGCACCTGGCTCGCCGGCGCCCTGCGACCCGGGCTGAACGACATCGAGATCCAGCACCTCCGTTCGCATCCGCCGTCGGGCGACTGGCGCCCGATCCGCGGTGGATCATCAGAGCTGCTCGCGGCCTTCGCAGTCGCAGTGCCTGGGTTCCCGATCCCACGCGGCGAGGCGCTCGTTGCCTCGGCCGGTGGCGACATCAGCGCGATCATCACGGCCCCGCTCGCGATCGACGAGAAGGAGAGCGAGAGGTCTCGGCGTCGCCAGCAGCGGCTCAGTGAGGCCATGGGTATTCGGACGGGGGAGAAGTCCCGCGCCGAGATGCGTCGCGAGCTCGCCGCCAAGATGGCCGGAGGAAAGAAGAAGATGCCCCTGGCCGAGATCCCGCTGTGGATGACAGCGGATGAACTCAGCGAGCTGGCGATGGACCATGCCAAGGCTGCCGACTGGGCCCAGCAGGTCGTCGACCTCGGGAACAAGCTGGTCGCGCATGAGCACGAGGCACAGGCGGAGGATGCGAAGGAAGGCGAGAAGCCGGGCATGGCCTTGATCGAAGCTCTCGCTCCTTCAGCTGACCAGCGTCGTCAGTGGGCGAAGTCGGGCATCGCCATGTCTGACGGCTCCTTCCCGATCACCAAGTGCTCGGGCGCCGGAACTTCCGCCGAGAACGCACGTCGGGCAATCGGCCGAGCTCCGGCAGCTAAGCGCGCTTCCGTCAAGGCCCACATCTCCACTCGCGAAAAGGCCCTCGGCTGCAGTAGCGACTAGGCGACGCCAAGATGCCGCCAGCAGATATTCGTCGACATGATCGGGTGAATCACGGCTCGCCTAGTGAGGTCGACGTCGAGCGCGTGCGTATTCATGGCGAGGGCTGGCGCACCGTACCCAGGGTTGACGGCAGCGGTTCGCTGCCCGACCCTCTGACCACCGCGCTCCACATCGCGCCGACCGATGACACGCTCTCCGAGGTTCTGACGATCGTTCTTCCGGCCGGGTACTTCGACAACGGTGGCTCGGGCGTCTTCAAGATCACCGACGAGAACGGCGTCGTGCTCTTCTCGACCGACAATACTGGCCACGTAGCGTTGCGCGCCCCGAGCGCACAGATTGCCCAACTCACTCTCAACGATGTTGACAGCGACGGGTCGTTCTCCGCTGATAGCCACGGACAAGTTCAAGGACAGTTTCTCTGTCCAGGAACAGCCCGACGGAACGCTCTCATTCTTTGGCCAGGTGCAGACGGCTCAGCCGGTCGTACCTCTGACCACGCCGAACGTCCAGCAAGTCATCGACGCACTTGTCAACCTCGGGCTGGTCGCCCAGCACGACTGACGTAGGACGCGAATCGAGATTCTGATCCCGACGAGAGTCGCCGCGCGCATCCAGGCTCATCCGAGTCGGGAGCATCTCTGGCCTGCGCTGATCGAATCGCTTGCTCCGCTCCCCGTCGAGGTGAGCGTCCACTCAAGTGAACCGCCGAGTCCCTGGGCTGGCTACAAGCAGGCGCTCACCGATCCACCGAACTGCACGCATCTGCTCGTGCTGCAGGAGGACGTCCAGGTCTGCCGCAATTTACCGCTAGCGGTAGAGAGGATCGCTGACGCGAAACCTGACAATCCTGTCTGCCTTTTCCTCAGCTGGCTGCCACCGCGTCTCGCGAAGGACGCGCGTCTCGCGGCGAAGATAGGTCAGCGCTACATCCAGGTGATGCCAGCCAACTTCTGCCCCGTGGTCGCAGTGCTCTGGCCGGTAGACGCCGCCGCTCGCTTTCTCGACTGGTCATCCCGCGCGAAGCTGCCAGGGCATCCCGGTCGAGTAGGTTCGGACGACGCGGTGCTCGGCGACTGGATCAAGCGGATGCGCGAGGTCGTCTGGATCACGGTGCCGAGTCTCGTCGAGCACCCCGACATGGTGCCCTCAGTGAAGGGTCGGAATAACGTCGGTTGGGGCAAGGACAAGAACCGCGTGGCGCTGAACTGGATCGGTCGCGAGCGAGATCCGCTCGAGCTCGACTGGTCGTAGCGGTACCGACCCACGCTCTCTTCATCATGGGTTGAAATCGCTATCAGAGTCGCTCGTCGTTGCGGTATCGCCTTCTGCCGCGGACGACAGTGGGTTGACATGGAAGACGCGATCTCCGAAGCAACCCTCGCCTGCCTCGAGGAACTGCCTGGCTTCGACCCTGACGTCTACGGCAGGGACATCAGCGGCTTCCTCGGCCAGCGGGCGAACTGGCGGCTGCTCGACTGGCAGCGGCGGGAGAAGGTGTTCAGCGTCCGCACCACCCGACGCGGCGAGGACGGAATCGAACGGAAGGTGCAGGAGCTCGTGCCCTGGCGTCCCGACATGCTCGTCGAGGCGTTCGGCCCAGTCGAAGACGTCGTCGACGACCTGGCGCTCGCCCACCGGAACGAACCCGCCGTCGTCGAACACGGCTACGAGCTCGTCGAAGCCCTTGACTTCCACCGCCGCCTCGTCAAAGCCAGGGCGAAATTCGCCGACGACCCGCTCCGCTGGCATGCCATCACAAGGAACGCGCGCCTCGTAGCCGCCGGCGCAGAAACGAGGATCGTGCATAACCAGGTGTACGTCGTAGGCTCTCCTCTCTCCCCCACCGAACGGCTGGCGATCATCGGCGCCGCCCGCGGCGAGACAAGCGACACGACAGCCGCCCGGCTACACAAAAGCCCTGAGACGATCAAGGCTCAGAAGCGGGCGGTAATTGCCCGGTTGGGCGCCCACAACATGACTCACGCCGTCGCGCTCGCCTTCGCGAAAAACATACTTCAGCCGTCCGATCTTGAGGCCGATCCCGCAGAGTAATTTCTCGGCCGGCTGAGAATCCGCTACCGCCAGCGGTTGACGTCGTCCGATGACCAAGCTATCTTGCCGCCCATCTCAGGCACTGCATAGCTCTGCCTGACGAAACGGAAGCTCCAAAGTCGACTTCCGGCGCATTCGTGTGTCGAGACCGCATAAGGAGTTTTCCAGACATGAAGACAAAGGACGCTTCCGGAGATCGTCTGTTTCCTGAGCTTCCCGAGGGCCTCTCGGGCATCTCGGACGAGGATCTCACTTCGTTCCTGCGTGAGCACGAGGCCGCTGCCGAGCTGATCAAGGTCGGCGACGAGGAGTTCCTCGACGGGCTCAACGCAGAAGAGATCGTCGCGGAGCTGAAGGTCGGCGCAGAGCAGACCCAGCGCATTCGCGACGCCCTTGCCTCCCGTGCCGAAGGGCAGGAGGAGTTCCGCAATGCTGTCGCCGAGCTCGCCGACGCGATCACCGGCTCCGCCTCCGAGGAGGACGGGGACGAGGGTGCCGAGGCCCAGAGCGGCGAGACGCTCGCCGAAGAGACCGATGGCGAGGGTGACGGCGCAGAGGGCGACGGGACCGAAGAGGGTGACGGCGCAGAGGGCGACGGTGGCGAAGAGGCCGCCGCGGCCGATGTCGTCGAGCTCTCGGAGAAGCGCAAGGTCGCGCTTCGTCGACCGCCTTCCCCGTCAGCCGAGCGTCGGGCTGCGATCGCCACGCACGGCACACCGCTGCTCGCAGCGGCAGGCCTGCAGGAGGTCCGCAGCGCTTCGGTCATGAACCGCAAGGAGTACGCACGAGCAATTCGCATCACGGCCGAGCGCCGAGGGCGTCCGACCAAGAGTGCGAACGGGGTCGAGGAGCGGATCCTCATCGCCTCGGCAAACTTCCCGTTCCCTCCGGATCGTCAGCTTCGCGCGGGCGATCTCGACGGAAACGCTGACAAGATCGGCGCAGTCATTCCGGGTTACATCCCGGGCGTCGGTCGGTTTAGCGGCGAGGCGCTCGTTGCCTCCGGCGGGCTGTGCGCACCGCTCGAGCCGATCTACACGATGCCGAACTTCGCATCGCCCGCCCGCCCGGTTCGGGACTCGCTCCCGACCTTCCAGGCGGATCGCGGCGGCGTGAACGTCCCGGCAGCGTCGTACATCGGCGACATCGACACGGCAATCACGGTGATCACCGAGGCCGAGGACGCTCTTGGCGGCACGTTCGCCACGAAGTCCTGCCAGGACCTCGACTGCCCGACGTTCACCGAGGTGCCCGTCACTGTCGTGAGCCACTGCAGGGAGTACGGGAACCTGAACGCGATGGCGTGGCCGGAGAAGATCGCGCACGAGAACGATCTGACGATGGCCGCACACTCGCGGACAGCAGACACGTACCTGCTGCAGCGCATCAAGGCCCTGTCCATCAACGTCACCGACTCGGTCGCCGCGACGCTCAACGCCTACGCGGCGTTGGTGTCAGCGCTCGAGCGGGCGACGTCGGCAACTCGGTTCCGCCTCCGCATGGAGCCCAGCGCACAGTTCCGCGCTCTGCTTCCGGCCTGGCTGCCGGATCTGCTCGTCGCCGACGCGGCGTTCAACCAGTTCGACCGCTACCAGGTCGAGGCGGGGCTGATCGCTCAGCTCGCCCGGCTCGGTATCTCCGTGACCTGGCACCTCGATTCAGTCGCCGGTGAGGCGGCGGCCACCGACTTCGCAGCAGAGGTTGGCGGCACGAGCCTCGACGACTTCCCGAACCAGGTGGAGTACGCGGTCTACGCGGAGGGCGCGTTCATCCACGTCGACTCCGGCTCACTCGAGCTCGGGCTCGTCCGTGACTCCACGCTCAACTCGACGAACGACTTCCAGCTCTTCGGGGAGACCTTCGAGAACGTCGCCCTTCTCGGGCCGGCGCAGAGCGCGCTGTGGATCAAACAGGACATCTGCCCGAATGGCGTCTTCCCGGCACTCGGGACGGCGATCACCTGCTCGTAAGGACCGAAGATCGGAAATGGGGAGATGAGGCAAAGATGACCACCACAAGTCACCAGAGCCTCATCTCCCCGTACGCCCACGAGGAGGTTCACTAGATGGCGATTAACTGTGGGCCGAGCTTCGGGCTTTGCGCGCTCCGCGTGACCTTGCTCGATGACGTCGGCAATGTTGCCGCAGGAAACAACACGTACGTCACCGACAAGCAGATCTCGCTCGCTTTCCAGCCGAACATCGACACAGGCAACACGTTCTCGCTGCGAAACGGGTGCGGCTGCTCTCTCGCCAAGTTCAAGGCGGAAGACGTCTTCAACTGGTGGGAGTTCACGTTCACCGACGGTGCTCTCGAGCCCGAACTCACCACGCTGATGGTGGGCGGGACGACGATCTCCGACGGCGGAACGGTCGGTCAGCACTTCCCGGGTGACCTCGCCTGCGACGAGGCTCGCCGTCAGGTCGCTCTGGAGATCTGGACCCAGCACATCGTGGGTTCCAACAAGGATGCGACCTTCCCGTACATCCACTGGGTCTTCCCGGCGTCCGTGTGGCAGTACTCGAGCAACACGGCTCAGGACGACTTCATGAATCCGGTGCTCACGGGCTTCTCGCGCTCGAACGAGCTCTGGGGCGGCGGCCCGTACGGCGACGGCCCCCCGGATGGTTCCGACGTTGGGTCGAACGGTTCGTACTGGAAGACCGCAGATCTTCCGCCGGCCGCCGACTGCGTCACGTCTGCTGTCACGCCAGGCAGCTAAGGACAAGAGGAGGAGGGTCAACAGATGAGCGTTACGGCAGTAGGGCCCGCTTATCCCCTGGTTGGCCCTCCTCCACATCGGCGAGAGCACGCGCTGCTCTCCATTCCGGGCGTCCTTGTCGACGACCCGTCGGATCCACCGCGCTGGCTGACCCAGGTCAACGTCATCGGCTACCCCGATGGCGTGCCACAGCTCTGGGAGGCCTGTTCCAGCGGAACGGATCGCGTAAAGGGCTCTGCCAGCCCGCGGCCGCAAGGGACGTTCAACCCCTTCGCGGCCGTGTTCCCGCTGGAGTGCTGGACGGCCAGCATCGGACCCTTCACAGAGTTCTACGGCCAGGCAGATGCCGCACTCGACGCAACGCTCTCGCACAGCATCGAGGAAGCGCTCGCCCAGGGCATCGACACCAACCCCTTCTTTGGAGACACGGGCTTCATCAGTCTCGGCCTGAACGTCTCGCCGATCATCGGTCTCGCGATGCTTGAGAACGCGATCGGCTTCGACACCGGGCGCGAGGGCATGATCCATGCCTCTCCGGCCATCGTCGCTCAGTGGACGTATGGCAACAACCTCTACATCGACGACGAGGGCGTGCTCCGCACCTACAACGACACGCCGGTCGCCGCAGGTAGCGGCTACATCGGCCGTCATCCGACAGGCGGCGGTGGTCTGCCGGCGGCGACTGCGACGAGCGACTGGGCGTATGCGACGGGTCCCGTCGAGGTCAGAGTCGAGGCGGAGCCGCGGCATCGAATCGAGGAGACGCTCGATCGCAACGACAACACCGTGATCGTGTACTCCGAGCGCTACGTCCTCGCCGAGTGGGACACCGCTCTGCAGGTTGGGGTTCTCATTGACTGGACGTTGTGAGCTACAGGACATCCGCCCAGATATGACCATTGCGAACCGCAGATACGAGCGACTGGCTGACTTCGAGATCGCGAGCAAGTCGCGTCCCGGAAAGTTCGCTCGCGCGAATAAATCGCACTCGGTCAGGGGTGAGCTTCGCGGCGCGCCGTTGATTCTCAAGCTGCGTGACCGCTTCAAGATGCGCCGCGTTCACGCACAGAGTCACGCGACAGAGATGGTCGAGTTGAAGTCCCTTCGGAACCGGGCCGATTCCGTTCTCGTAAGCAACACGGTGGGCCGCTCGGTATCGCCCGTGGATGTAGACGCGACCGTATCGTCCCGGCTTGCCGTCCCGACTTCCAGAGCGAGCTCCTACCCAGACATGGCATGGGCTTTCGTAACCCATGTCTCGAATCTCGAACTGAGACATCGGATCAGCACGAAGAGATGGGCGCACATGCTGCGCGGCGTACTGCGCAAGTTCGCCACAACCGCATCTGCACAGATTGGTCTCCATCGACTGGAGCACATGATGAATCTCGGATCGGACAATCGCTGCCGGGGGTGCTACCGCTAGGCCCTGACGCTCCCGTCGTGAGTGCCGGGGGCGTCGGAGGAGTGACGGGAGGCCTATGGCTGCCGTACGCGTTATTCGCTTCCTCCGTCGTCTCCTCGATGTAGACGACGCTGCGATCGCGGTCGGCAAGTTCCTCCAGGTCCGGGCTGGCGGAGCTGGCGAGCCGCCATTCGTCCACGAGTACGTCGTTGCTGGAGGGACCGGCGCGACCGGTGTCACCGGGGCAACAGGCGTTCAGGGATCGACGGGGACAGGCACGAGCGGAGCAACGGGGACTGCTGGCGCACCAGGTCTCGACGGGATCGATGGCGACGATGGTGCGGTCGGTTCGACCGGCACCACAGGAGCGACCGGCTCCGCTGGCGCTACGGGCGCGACGGGATCGACGGGTGCATCGGGTTCCGCCGGAATCGATGGCCTGGACGGAACGTCTGGCTCGACGGGAGCTCAGGGCGCGACGGGCGTTGCGGGCACGACAGGTACGACCGGGGCGACGGGTACCGCCGGCAGTACTGGATCCACAGGCGTCGCTGGAGTCGACGGGATCGACGGCCTCCAGGGATCGACAGGATCGGCTGGCGCGACTGGAAGCCAGGGTGCTACCGGAACCGTAGGCGCCACGGGCACGACCGGCACGACCGGCGCGACTGGCGTCTCTGGTCTGGACGGTATCGACGGCGAGAAGGGGGCGACCGGATCTCAGGGTGCGACGGGAACGGCGGGCACGCAGGGCTTCACTGGCACGACGGGAACGACTGGCGCCACAGGAACGACGGGCGCCACAGGCACGCAGGGCAACGATGGTCTCGAGGGAGCTCAGGGCTTCACGGGCACCGTCGGCGCGACGGGGACGACGGGGACCACGGGCGCGACGGGAGCTAACGGCGCCACTGGCACGACCGGGACGACCGGCGCCACCGGAGCCGTGGGCCTCGATGGTCTGGATGGCGCTCAAGGATCGACTGGCTCGCAGGGTGCTACGGGCACGCAGGGCACCCAGGGGTTCACCGGCACCCAAGGATTCACGGGCACACAGGGCACCACGGGTGCGACTGGCGCGCAGGGCAACGATGGCCTCGAAGGGGCGACCGGATTCACTGGAGTCGCGGGCGCTACCGGCGCGATCGGTGGAACGGGCGTCACGGGTACGACAGGCGCCACCGGCACTGCGGGCCTCGACGGCATCGATGGTGCGCAAGGAGCAACTGGATCGCAGGGCGGCACCGGCACCGTCGGAGCTACAGGCGCGAACGGCGCGACGGGCACGACAGGGTCAGCGGGTGCCACTGGCGTCCAGGGCAACGACGGCCTCGAGGGGGCGACTGGCTTCACAGGCGTTGCTGGAGCGACGGGCGCGAACGGAGCGACGGGCATCACGGGCACGACTGGGGCCACGGGTGTCTCCGGCCTTGACGGCGTCGACGGTTCGCAGGGCGCTACGGGAATTCAGGGCGCAACCGGAACCCAGGGAGCTCAGGGCTTCACCGGAACAGCTGGTACGACGGGCTCGACCGGACCGCAGGGAATCGACGGGCTCGACGGAGCGCAGGGAGCTCAGGGCGCAACCGGCACGACCGGCATCCAGGGATTCACGGGCACCACCGGAGGTACGGGCACGACTGGATCCCAGGGAGCGACCGGAGCAGCTGGTCTCGATGGAGTCGATGGATCGCAGGGATCGACAGGCGCCACAGGAACACAGGGCATCCAGGGATTCACCGGAACCACCGGCACGACAGGAGCTACAGGAGCGCAGGGCAACGATGGCCTGGAGGGCGCGACTGGATTCACGGGGACGCAGGGCGCGACAGGAGCAGTTGGAGCGACCGGGACGGGGACGGCAGGCGCGACCGGGACGGCGGGTCTCGATGGCCTCGACGGCTCGCAGGGCGCGACCGGAGTCTCTGGCTCATCAGCCAGCATCAACATCAATCAGACGACGCACGGGTTCGCAGTCGGCGACATCGTGCGCCTCAGCGGGTCGGCGACATACACGAAGGCTAAGGCCGACAGCGCCGCGAATGCCGAGGTCGTGGGCATCGTCACCGTCGTGATCGACGCCAACAACTTCACCCTCATCACAAACGGGCGCGTGACCGGGATGACCGGGCTGACGGCCAACACCGTCTACTTCCTCGATCCCTCCACTGCCGGGGCGCTCACCACGACGGAGACCTCGACGGTCGGCCAGGTCAGCAAGCCGTGCTTCACCGCCGATACCACGACCACGGGCTACTTCTTCAACTATCGCGGCGAGGTGATCGGCGGCGGCGGCGGATCGGGCGCCGAGACCCTCTTCACATACACGTTCGGGAGGTAAGAGATGGCTGCAGCACCTATCTACACCGGGACGGTCAATGTCGGCTCGGGGCTCGTCCCGGGGACAGCGGACACGTCGCGCACGGCGCCGTCCAACGCCACAACGATCTTCACTGCCGGCTCGTCAGGTAGTCGTATCGAGGAGATCATCTTCCAGGGCGTTGGCACAACCGTCGCAGGGATCGTCTGCGTCTTCCGCCACGACGGGTCGACCTATCACCTGATCGACGAGGTCGCCATCACAGCCGTCACACCGTCGACGACGGTTGCCGCTTTCCGCACGACGCGCCAGTACGCGAACCTACTCCTGAAGTCAGGTGACACGCTTCGTGTCACGACGCAGATCGCGGGCAACCAGTCGCTCGTCAAGGTCACCGCAGAAGGCGGGGACTTCTAGAAGATGAGCAACAAAGGGCTGCTTGGCCCTCCTCTGTCTGCGGTCGTCCCGGTCGACGTCCAACTCTTCACGCCGCTGAACGCTGCTCCCGTCTGGATCAAGCCTCGCGGCGCTACATGGGTTGAGGTCATTTGCGTTGGCGGTGGCGGTGGCGGCGGCACTGGGGCAGGGAACACAGGAGGCACCGCGGGCGGCGGCGGAGGCGGCGCTGGTGGCGCAGTCTCGGTTGCCCTAATGCGCGCCTCTGATCTGCCTGATGCGGTGGTCGTCATTGCCGGTGCTGGTGGCATCGGCGGAGCTGGCGACGGAGGGTTGAGTAGTTTCGGCTCACTGTTGAAAGCGGGCGGAGGTGGCGGTGGGGCAACGGGCGACAACAACGGCGCTATCAGCGGGGGCGGTGGATCGGTTGTTGCCAGCGGCGTCGGTTCAACGGCTGGTGCTCCGTCGTCCGCTACCGCTATCGGCGGTCAGGCTGCAACATCTCCCGGCACAACGACAAACACGCCGGGCAACAACGCCGAGTGGGGCGGAGCTTCCGGCGGATGTGTTTCGGGAGGAGCCGTGGGGGGTGCAGCAGGCGGCAGCTCGATCTACGGCGGGCCTGCCGGTGGATCTGGCGCTGGCAAGGGAGCAGGATCTGGTAACGGTTCGGCGGGCCCGGGCGGCATCACGCAGTCTTACGCGGCTGGCGGTGGCGCGGCAGCCGGTGGCAGCGCTGGCGTGGCTGGGACGGCAGGCACGACCTTCCTCGGGCCTTACTGCGGAGGCGGCGGCGGAGGCGGCGGCAGCAACGCGGGGGCGGGTAATCCAAGCGGAGCAGGTGGAGATGGCGGCATCGGGGCTGGCGGCGGCGGCGCTGGCGCCGCTGATGTCGGGCAAGCCGCAACCGGCGGCAAGGGCGGAGACGGCTACGTGAGGGTGACTTGCTGGTGAGCAACCGCGGGACATTCGGAATGCCTCTCGCCGCTCTAGCGGGAGTTGATATTCGCGTCTACACGCCGCTGGATTCCGCGCCCGTCTGGCTGAAGCCAAAAGGGGCGCGTTATGTTCGCGTGATCTGTATCGGCTCTGGAGGCGGTGGTGGCGGTGGTGCCACCAGCGTTCTCTCGGTCGGCGGCGGCGGCGGCGGCGGTGGGGGAGCAGTTTCTGTTGGTCTGTTCCGCGCTTCTGATCTTGCTGATGCCGTTCAGATCACAGCGCCTACCGGAGGCGTTGGTGGTGCCAATACCTTTGGCGGCGCAGCTGGCGGAACGACGTCTTTCGGTTCATACCTCAAGGCCGGCGGTGGCGGAGGCGGCGGCGCCGCTGACAACAGTGGGAACGGGCCTGGCGGTGGCGGTGGTGGAGGATCGGTTGTCGCCTCAGGTTCAGCTGGAGGCAACGCTCCGGGAAGCTCAGCAGGCGCAGGGGGCGCGGCCGGAGCGCCAAGCTCGGCTACTGCCATAGCCGCTCAAGCGTCTGCTGTCGGTGGAGGTGCTAGTGAGTGGGGAGGAGCTAACGCCGGAGGCGGTGGGTACCCAGGGGCAGGCAACAACGGAAACCAGTCGATCTATGGTGGCCCAGGTGGTGGCGGTGGAGGTGGCAGGCATAACAGTGGAGCCGCTGGCGCTGGCGGGGTCGGTGGAGGGACGCAGGGATATTCGTCCGGCGGAGGTGCGGCGTCCGACACCGCGGGTGTGTTCACAGGGCCGTACTGCGGACAGGGTGGCGGCGGCGGCACTGGTGGCAGCGGGGGCGTCGCCAGCAAAGGTGGTCTTGGCGCTGGCGGTGGCGGTGGCGGTGGGAATGGGGCAACAGGAGGAAACGGTGGAGACAGCCGAGTGATAGTGGTTTCCTGGTGAGCAATCCCGGCATCATGTCTCTGCCGAAGAGCGGGCGCTTCACGCCCGACGTCCAACTCTTCACGCCGCTGAACGCTGCTCCCGTCTGGATCAAGCCTCGCGGCGCGCGCTTCGTCGAAGTCATCTGCGTCGGAAGCGGTGGTGGCGGCGGCGGTGGCGGTTCAGGCAATACCACCAACTCGGTCGTCGGTGGTGCTGGCGGCGGCGGCGGTGCGGTATCGGTGGCGTACATGCTCGCCTCCGATCTGCTGGATGTGGTCGCCATTACTGTCGCAGCTGGCGGAGCGGGTGGGGCGGCGGGAACGGGGAGTGGCGGGTCGGGTACTGCGGGCACCAATGGAGCAGTGTCTAGCTTCGGTTCCTACTTGAAAGCCGGTGGCGGCGGCGGCGGCGCTGGAGGATTCCTGAATAACGGATCCACATCCGGTGGCGGCGGCGGGTCGGTTGTCACATCAGCCAGCGGCACGACAGCAGGCACGCCGTCGAGCGCTACGGCGATAGGCGGCCAATCGGGGACATCGGGGGCAAACGCCGCAGGGAATCCGGCCGAGTGGGGAGGTGCAGCTGGTGGCGGTACCGCCCAAGACAGTACGGGTCGGAACGGTGGCTGCTCAATCTACGGCGGGCCGGGAGGCGGCGGCGCTGGAAGCAACGCTGCTGGAGGCGCGGGTCACGACGGTTCTTCGGGAGGAACTACCCAGAGCTACAGCAATGGCGGCGGTGGAATAGCAGGCAGCAGCAGCCCTGGCGGAAATGGCACCCTATTTTTGGGGCCGTATTGTGGGAGCGCAGGCGGCGGCGGGTCGACACCTAATCCCACTGCTAACGATGGTGGCAAAGGTGGCTACGCAGCAGGCGGCGGCGGTGGCGGTTCTTTCTACGACCCGGGTACGGCTGGTGCTGGCGGCAAGGGTGGCGATGGCTATGTCAAGGTGACTTGCTGGTGATCGGTGACATGAGAATCGGTGTCCGTCAGATCATGAAGCGAAGATTGCCCTAATGGGCCAGTCTGCTCTCAACAACGTCTCACTCACCGGGGCCACCGGAGTCACGGGGGCAACCGGCACGGGGACGACCGGAGCGACCGGCGTCGGTCTGGATGGCATCGATGGGCTGCAGGGCCCGGCTGGCGCCGTCGGTGCCACGGGAGCTGGCACTACGGGCGCTACGGGTACGACCGGCGCGACCGGCACGTCAGGCCTTGACGGGATCGACGGCGAGAAGGGCGCAACAGGCGCTGGCGCGACGGGCACCACCGGCACCACCGGAGCGACAGGCACTACTGGCGCCACGGGTGTATCGGGACTCGACGGAATCGACGGAGAGAAGGGCGCGACCGGCTCAGGAGCGACCGGAGTCACGGGAGCGACAGGCACGACGGGAACGACCGGCGCCACGGGCGGCAAGGCGGCTGGAGTGATCTATGTCGCGGCGGCGGCTATGTGGCCTTCGATCACGAGCGGCTGCCAGACGCCGACGCAGACAGAAGCGGCGACGAACAAGGTGAACTACATCACCTGCGACTTCGATACAACGACGCAGGAATTCGCCGAGTTCACGCTCGCTATGCCATCCGACTGGGATGCAGGAACGATCACGGCGCAGTTCTGGTGGACGGCGACCGGCACGAGCACCAACTCGATCGTCTGGGCGCTCGAGGGTCGCTCGCTTGGTGACTCGGAGACGATCGACCAGTCGCAGACGGGTGCGCAGCAGATCGCGGACGCCCATACGGCCACGGCATCGCAAGCTCAGCTGTCCGGGGCCACGCCGGCGATCACCCTGACGGGCGCGGGCGCCTCGGATCTCTGCTTCTTCCGCGTGAAGCGCGTCCCGGCGGATGGGTCGGACACGTTGGCAGTCGATGGCCAGCTGCTCGGCGTGGTCATCAACTACACGCGCGCATGAGCCTCATCATCCCGACCTTCAGGGCGGTCGACACCGCTGTGTTCACCTCGAACAACGTGGCGAACCCGACCACGCTCTCGCCAGCGCTCCCCACTCGTGTCCGCGGCGATGTGCTCCTCTGCTTCGCCTGGTCGAGATCAATCACAGCCACAGTGGCGACGCCAGCGGGATGGACGCTCCTCACGACCTTCCCGCTTCGCTCGGCAACGGCCTCAGGTGGCTCGCTTTACGTCTTCGCCATCCTCGTCGACGGGGCGGAGACTGCGCCATCGATTGTCTGGACGGGGCTCACGACGGGCACGAGCGGCGACGCTTCGGGGGCTGCGATCTGCTCCTACTCCGGCGTGGATGTCTCGCGCGGCATCGCGAACATTCAGGCCGGTACGGCGACGTCCAGCGATCAGGCCGGGAGCACCACGACCGTCACGATCCCGGCGATCACACTGGTCTCACAAGCTCTTTGGGTCGGCTTTGCCCTGAAGCTCCTGGAGTCGGGCGCCGCAACTTTCACGCCGCCGACGAACTTCACCGAGCGCCTCGACTACAACACCACGACAGGTACGGGTCACTTCGGAGAGATCTCGGATCGCTTCCTGACGGCGATCGGATCCTCAGGATCGACGACGTGCGCGCCCTCTGTCACGACATCGTCGCGGGCACTCGGTGTCTCCCTGGCTCTTCGCCGAGCTCAGCCGCCGCGGTCGATGACGAACTTCCAGAATCCTGGCCTGCTCTGATCCGGTCCTCCTTGTAGAGTCCTCCGACATGGAGACACAGTTCACGCAAGAGCTCGACCACCAGGCATGGGAGAGCGACTGGTGGGGCAAGTGCCTGATCACCTTCGGCGAAGAAGCGAAGCAGCTCACCTACGCGCATGTGATGGGCCTCGTGAACATGCCGCGCGACGGCCACTGGCCGGTCTACGACCTCGCAGGTAGATCTGTTCTAGATCTCGGCGGCGGCCCGGTCTCGATGCTTCTGAAGACGGTGAACGGAGCAACCCGCACCGTCGTCGACCCGTGCTCCTACCCCGACTGGGTGGGCGCGCGCTACGAGGCAGCCGGGATCGACTACGTCGTTCAGGAGGCGGAGACCTTCGCCGGTGAGCGCCACGACGAGGTCTGGATCTACAACGTGCTGCAGCATGTGATCGACCCCAAGGCTGTGATCCGAACCGCGCAGAAGCACGGTGCGCTGCTGCGGATCTTCGAGTGGCTCGAGACGCCGGCGATGCCCGGGCACCCGCACACGCTGCACGCCGACAAGCTGAACAAGTGGATCGAAGCCACGGGCACCGTCAATCAGATCGACGAGAACGGAGCCGTCGGGCTCGCCTACTACGGTGCCTTCGAGCTGTGAGAGAGAAGAGTCGCGCAACCCAGGAATGGATCCTGCGTCTGCTCGATGAAGACGGACCGCAAAGCGCCAATGAGCTCAGCAAGAAGATGTATCTCGAGCAATGGGAACGCTGGGCAGAAGAGCACGATCTGGGCGGCGAGATCGAATGGGACTCTGGCTCAGAGCCAGTCGGCGCTCGCTTGCTTGCGAACGTCGAGGCCAGGAAGCGTGGCGTTGTCGCCCTGGCGTCGTATCGTCTCTACAACCATCTTGTCCGCATGGAGCGCGATGGATTCATCGAGCGGATTCAGATTCCGGGTCACCGGCCGATACTTTGGCGGCGTGCGTGATCATTGGAGGGAAACTTGAGTAGCGGAGCTCTGCACGTTGTCGCGATGCCACATGTCCAGACGAACGGCGCGTACTGGACGTGCGCCTATACCCAGAAGGTCATCAACTTCTGCCGGATGCACTACGGCCACGATCGCAAGGTCTTCCTCTATTCCGGCGAGGAGAACATCGCGCCCTGCGACGAGCACATCGTCTGCGTCACGAAGAAGCAGCAGAAGAGCTGGTTCGGGGAGCACGACGAAGGCGACATCGACCGCGGCGGCTTCAACTTCAACGCGGCCGAGGCCTGGTGGACGGAGATGAACGCGCGCGCGATCGGCGAGATCAGGAAGCGCTGCGAGCAGACCGACCTTCTCTGCATCACGCAGGGCCAGTCGCAGCAGCTGATCGCCGACGCGATCCCGTTCCTGACCGTCGCCGAGATCGGTGTCGGCTACGAGGGCATCATCCTCAGCCGCAAAGGTGGGCCGTGCTTCGCCGCCTACGAGTCGCTCGCCTTCATGCACTTCGTCTACGGCCTGAACGGATGGCGATGCCCGAATCGCTGGTACGACACCGTCATCCCCAACTACTTCGACCCGCAAGACTTCCCGCTCGTCAATCAGGGCGGTGGCGAGTATCTGCTCTTCATGGGCAGGCTCGTGCAGCAGAAGGGCGTCGACTGGGCGGCGAAGGTGGCAGCAGCGCTGGAGATGCCGCTGATCGTCGCGGGATCAGGCGCCACTGCGCATGGAGACGGCTGGGTCGAGGTTGTCGACCCGCCGCGGCGGGTCGAATGTCCGGGGCTCAAGTACGTCGGCCCAGTCGGCTGGGAGGAGCGCGCAGAGCTCATGTCGGGCGCCGCGGTGCTGCTCGCGCCGACCATGTACCTCGAGCCGTTCGGCGGTGTCGCCGTCGAGGCCATGCTGGCCGGTACCCCCGCAGTCACGACCGATTGGGGCGCGTTCACGGAGACAGTCCAGGAGGATGTCTCCGGCTATCGCTTCCGAACTCTCTGGGGCGCGGTGCAGGCAACTCAGAAGGCGATGGAGCTCTCCAATCAGGGAATCCGCGACTACGCGATCGCGCGCTACTCGCTCGATGCAGTCCGCCCGCTCTACGACGAATGGTTCGCGCGTCTCGATGGCCTCTGGGGCCATGGTCTTCTCGATCTCCCGGAGAAGCAAACCGCCTAGAGACGACCTCCCGACTCCCTACACTGCGGAGGCATGGCGATCGAAGCGACCCAGAGCGAGGTCTTCGAGGCCGTCTACGAGGCTGGCGTCGTCGGGCTCGCCGGAAACCTCGCTGTCGCGATCAACGACAACCAGAACAACAACGTCTTCGGCCCGACGACGCTGCAGATCATCGAGCTGACTGTGGGCGGCAATCCGATCGGCACGTACCGCGCGATGCTCACGGCGCCGGCTGATCTCGGCCAGTACTCGATCAACTGGTCGAACGATGGCTCCTTCGATCCGGACCATGGCGGCGCAGTCGAGGATCTCATCGTCGGCCTGCCTGGGAGCTTCGGCCCTCCGGCGATAGGACTCGATCTCGAAGACAGCGCGCTCTGCAACGCCTGGACGACGTCGGAGGAGGTCGCGCTCTGTTGCAATCTCGACAACGTCGGGTCAGACACGACGATTCTCGACTGGGCCGTGGTCTCGGCATCCGAACTGCTCTACGAGGCATCGGGACACCGCTTCCCCGGCGAGTGCGAGCGCACCGTCCGTCCCTGCCATGGCGACAGCTGCCTCTTCGGAATCCAGATCCTCTCGCGCGGGCACCTCGTCGGCTGGAACGGCTGGCGTTGGGGCAGCTACGAGTGCGGCTGCACGCCGACCTCGCGCGTGAAGCTCGCCGGGCGCGTCAAGGAGATCGTCGAGGTGCGCATCGACGGCTCGGTGCTCGATCCCAGCCAGTACACCGTTGAGGGGAGGCGCTGGCTGATCCGGCGTAGCCCGCATCGCTGGCCTGTCTGTCAGACGATCGGGCTGCCCGACACGGAGCCCGGGACATGGAGCGTCACCTACTCCTACGGCAAGAACCCGCCGGTGATCGGGCAGGGAGCAGCTCGAGCTCTCGCTTGCGAGATCGTGAAGTCATGCACTCCCGGCGTCGAATGTCTGATCCCGCCTGGTGCCACTCGCATCACGCGTCAGGGCATCACGTTCGAGCGCAGCCAGTTCATGCGCCTTCGCTCCGGTCCGCGCCTGAAGGGTCAGGTCGGCGTCTTCTGGCAGACGGGAATCCAGGAGGTTGACTTCTTCCTGAACGGGATCAACCCGAACGGCATCCCACGGCGGGCGACCTTCTGGAGCGCCTCCTCGCGGAACCGCTACGCGAGGCCGAACTCGATTTGAGCGTCACGCTCCACGACGGCGCGATCGATCAGTTCTTCCGCTCGACGAGCGGAGAGATGGCTCGCTACATCCGCAAGCGCTCAACGAAGATCAAGGCGCTGACGGCGCGCAACATGAGCGCCCATTTCCGGGACGGCGGGATGATCGTCGGGCTTCAGATCAAGGGCCCGTTCCCGAACCCGACGGGCGTGTACGAACTCGTTGGCTCTGACGCGACAAAGCCGTGGAGTGGGCATCAGCCCTTCAACTACCCGATCGCGCTCGAGCTCGGGTTCCCACCTGCGAGCGGCCCCGGAAAGTCGACCGCTGGGGACTACCACTACCCGATGATCATTCCCGCGGTCGAAGACGCTGGCTTCTCGCCGATCGCATGAGCGCGGGCCCCAACGATCTCCACAACCTCGTCGCCGAGGTCCTGGCGGAGGCGTCCTACGCGCTCGATTCGCTTCCGGGTTACGACGCGACGCTTGAGGGTGCGCCGGATCGGCAGTTCGTCTCCCCAGGCACGCCTGTGCAGGATTTCGTCAGCGCCGACTGCTGCTCACAGCTCGCGGCGTGGGCGGCTCCGATCAACGAGGCCGACACCTCGCCGGGTGGACTAGACGCAGGGAAGAGATCCTCGCGGTTCGCCTGGATCAATCAGGTCGGCATCTACATCGGGATTGACCGCTGCATCCCAGGCGGTGAAATGAGCGGCTCGGGGATCTTCACACCGCCAGCTGCCGACACGCTGACCGAGGTTTCTCGGCAGTACCACGCGGATGCCTGGGTGCTCTGGAACTACCTCCATGAGGCTGTGCACGCCGCCCGTCTGCTTACACTCTGCGACGAAATGTTCTTCGACACCATCACGCCGTCCACCCCTACTGGCGGATGCTGTGGGTGGGTTGTTTCACTACGCGCAGCGCTCGGCGGCTTCTCAGAGAGCCTCGGTTCGTAGGCCATGCCGGCCACCGATCCGCAGGTGCCTCATGACGGTATCCCGGGTGACGCCGAACATGCGCGCTAACGCTCGGACAGATTTTCCGCTGGAATAGAGATTTGCCATCCTGGCGATCTGGATTTCATCCAGCTTGGCTCCCCTTCCTCGACGTTGATTGACCGACTGCGTGACTGGCTCGATGTGATCGGGATTGACGCACAGACGCACGCGACATAGATGATCGGCCTGGAGGCCAGCGGGCCAGGGCCCAATTCTCTCCTCCCAAACTGCACGATGAGCGACGACCTTCTTGCCGCAGACACTCACCTGACCATATCCACGCTCTCCCACTGTGGCGCGCTTCCAGACCCAACAAGGCGTCTTGTACCCCTTGTCCTCGATGCTGAAGTACCGCTCATCGAGTACGTGCTTGCGACGAAGGCTTGAGATTCGGCCTCTGTTCTGATGGCCGTTGACGAACCGCCTGGGCTTCCCCTTCTCGTACCCTCGAGCCCTATCTGTGAAGGAAGCGACTGGGGCAGGCTCCCCGCATCCGCACTCACACATCGTCACTGCCATCTAGGCGCAACATATTGGCGATGTCGGATGGCATCGCCAATATGTGGCCACCTACTGCCGTTCTCATCACTAAGGAGGAAGGGTGGCAAAGAACTTCGACGAGCTTTACAGCATTGACCGCGAATTCGTCATTGCTGGCGAGACGTTCGCATGGCGCCCCGTGCACTGGCGTGTGTACGGCGAGTGGTTCGAGAACGCCTCGAAGGAAGAGCAGAGCGAGGAAGAGGGCAAGGTCGGCGAAGAGGGGAAGGCCGGCGGCCTGAAGCTCGTTCGCTCCTACGAGCAGATGGTCGACGGCATCGCGCTCTACCTCGCACCGGAGGAGGCGGAGCGCTTCAGGGCGCTCGCCGAGGATCCGGAGAAGCCGGTTACGGCCGTACTGCTGAGCGCGGTCTTCACCTGGCTCACGGAGGTGCAGGCGAACCGCCCTACGGATCAGTCCTCACCCTCCAACGGTGGGGATGGAGCCGTCGCTCCTACCTTGCAGGCCGTGTAACGCTCGGGGGAGGAAATCCAGAGGCGATGACCTCCCTCGAATTTCTCAACGCAACCCACGCAGTACTGATCGAGGAGTTCATGCGCCCGCGCTTCGTAGGCGCGACGCAGGTTCCCGGACTCGATCTGGAGAAGTCGCTCGAGGCAGCCTCGATCTGGGCTGAGGGCTACGCAAGACCTGGGCAGGATCTACCGCCAGCGGTAGAACGGCACGCCGAGGATGAGGTCGTTGCTCAGAACGAGGCGGCGCTGGCACAGATCCAGGCAATGATGGGCGGCATGACAGGGATGAACTGATGGCTCAGGACTACTTCGCAACAGCATTCGTACGGGTCAAGGCCGACCCGGCCGAATTCAAGCGAACCCTGAAGGCGACGATCGAGGCCGCCCAGAACACGGTCAAGCCGCTCAAGGTCCCGATCGTCTTCGTCCCGACAGCCTTCAAGAAGTCGATCCAGGACGTGATCCGAGCGGCTGGCCCGTTCAAGGCGAAGATCGAGCCGGACACCTCGGGTTTCCAGAAGAAGCTCCAGACCCAGCTGAAGGGCATCAAGATCCCGGTCCAGGTCATCCCGGTTGCGGGACCGGAAGTCAGGCAGGCGATCAAGAGCATCCAGGCGTCAGCGGTTGGCGGAATTGCCGCAGCGGCCGCTGCACCGCCTGTCATCCCAGCGTCATTCGTGCGCGGGGCGGTACCGCTTCCGACGCCTACGGTGCTGTTGCCGCCGCCGCCAGCGGGGCGTCAGACGGGGTCAGGGGCGGGAGGTGGACTCGCCCGCCTCACGATCGAAGAGAAGGCCCTGCAGCAGGTAGAGAGCACGAGAAGGACGCTCCTCGAGGGAGTCACGAGGGCGCAGACTCAATACGACGCTGCGATCAAGGCTGAACTCGAGCCCACCGCTGCCCTAGAACAGCTCACGGTAGCTCTCAACACCGCGGAGAAGGCTCACCTCGCGATCATCACTCAGGGGGCGCTCGAGGAACAAAACCTGGCCAAGGCCAGAGTGAGAGGCCTGGTGGGCATCACAAACCAAAGCGCTGAGCTGAAGGCAAAAGTGAAGCAGACCAAGGACGACGTCGTGGCGACGATCGCGAATACAGCCGCCCAGGCGACGTACCAGAAGCTCATCGCGGAAGCCGCCGTGATTCAGGCGGCCGACATCAGTCAGATCAAGACCAAGTCGGGCCTGCGCTCGTTTGAAGCCCGTCGACTGGCTGTCGTCAATGGTCTCCAGCAGCAGGTTGCTATAGGTGCGGGGCGCGCGGCACAGGCTGCGCAGGGAGTCGCTGGCGCCCTGACCGAAGAGGCCGCGGCCTACGACAAGGACGCCGCCGCGATCCTCAAGAACGTCCTTGCTCGCGGCGCAGATGTTCAGGCCCAGCGCAAGACGATCAGCTCGGCCACGAACAATGCGCGCAGAACCAGCCAGGTCACTCGCGGTGGTGAGGCTACGGGTCTCTCGCTGCTGGGCATCCGCGGCGCCACGCTCGCGGCGAGCAGCGCATTCCTCGTCGGCGCTGCAGCCGTCACGGTCTTCGCCAAGGCCGTGAAGTCGGCCAGCGGACTTCAGACAGAGCTCAACGTCTTCCAGGTCACAGCCGGAGCGACTGCCGACCAGATGAAGCGCGTGCGCGAGCAGGCAATCGCGCTCGGCGATGACCTGACGCTCCCGTCCGTCAGCGCGTCGGATGCAGCCACGGCGATGACCGAGCTCGCCAAGGCAGGTCTGTCGGTCCAGGATTCGATCGACGGCGCGCGCGGCGTCCTCGAGCTCGCTACTGCGGCGGCGATCGACAATGCGGCGGCCACGCAGATCGTCGCAAGCGCGCTGAATGCCTTCGGCCTCAGCGGCCGAGATGCCGTGAAGGTTGCCGACGTGCTCGCGAATGCGGCCGACGCGGCCCAGGGATCGATCGCCGACATGGGTCTGGCACTGGCGCAGTCGGCGGCGGTCGGACGCCAGGTCGGCCTGTCTATCGCGGACACGACCTCATTCCTCACGACACTGGCGCGCGCAGGCCTTCGAGGCTCAGACGCAGGAACGTCGCTGCGCACCGCCCTGATCAGAATCATCAACCCGAGCAAGGCGGCCACGGCCATCTTCGAGAAGCTCGGCATCACCGTGCGAGACGCAGAGGGGCATTTGAAGCCCGACTTCTTCGTCAATCTCGGCATCGCCATTCAGGGAATGGGCAAGCGTCAGCGCGACGCGACCCTGGCGCTGATCGGCGGCCAGGACGCCGTGCGCGCGCTGTCGATCCTCACCAGGCAGAACATCGGCGATCTGATCAAGCAGCGCGACACCATCAACACGAGCGGCAAGGCGCTCCTGGATTCCGCCGCACGCACGAAGGGGCTCGCCGGTGCCAGCGAGTCACTGAAGAACACACTGGAGACCCTCGGCGTACAACTGGGGGGAAATGTCACTACTGGCCTCTCCAACTTCGTCAACACGCTGAACAGAGGAGTCCAGTCGCTGACTTCATCCCAGTCCCTCAAGAGCGCGCTCGGGACAATCGGCGCCGCATTGCACAACTTCTCTGCAGCCATTGGATCTGTCGCCTCCGGGCTCACCCATCTGGAGTTTGTTCCAAAGGCGCTGGCATCGGTCTTTGGAGCGGTTGGCGCCACACCCATCTTCACCGCAATCGCCTCGTTCAAGCTCCTGTCTGGGGTGATGGACTCATTCAATGCGAAGTCCGCCGAGACTGGCAAGCGGACCGGAGCTCTGGGGAGAGCCTTCCAAAGCGCATCCGGCTTCGCTCTTCTTTTCAGAGGGGCGGCGAGGGAAGTGGGGACAACTATCAAAGAAGCAGGCGTGGCTGCTGGGGGATTCAGGGCTGTGGCGGCAGGAGCTGCGGCGGGGCTGGGAGCAATGGCATCGGGCGCCCTCGCATTTGCAACGAGTCTCCCCGGGATCATTGCGGGAGTCGCCCTACTCGCAGGCGGTCTCATCTTCCTTCTCACGAGAGAGAGCGCCGCAACGCACGCCGCCAAGGAGCTCAAGAATGCTCTGGATGCGCTCTCCAGCACGACCGACAAGAACGCCGACGCGCAGAGGAGAAACGTCCAGGCCACTGCCGATCTCAGGGCGGCACGCGACCAGGTCACCGCAGCCGCCATAGCTTCAAATGCAGCTGACAAGGCGGCTGCGGCAGCCCCAGCATCCGGTCGTGTCCAGGCCATCAATGACGCGAAGATTGCGTTCGACAACCTTCGCCAAGCCGTTCTCACGGAGCAGCAGGCAGAAGCAGATGCTCGCACAGCATCGGTGGCCGCATCGCAGGCAAAGATCGATCTCGATAAGGCTCGAGGGCAGTCGATCAAGGATCTGAACCAAGAACTCGCCGCGCAGCAAGATAAGGCCGCGCAATTCACAGGAGGAGGAGGAGTCCAGCTAGACCAGATCCAACTTGCTCTCAATCTGGAGCGGGCGCATAAGGACTTCATCAAGACCCTCCAAAAGGAAGCGCAGCAGCAGGACCACAACAACACCGACGCATCGCATGCGGTTGCCGCACGGATCCGCGAGGTCATCAACTTCGCCAAGCAGGTTAAGGGTCTGCCGAACAAGCAGCAGATCGACATCCTCTTCAACTTCGCGAAGTCGCCGCGGGAGGTCGCACAAGAGCTTGCGGATTCGATCGGGAGGGGAGGAGGAGCAGCCGGGAAAGCATTCGTCGACAGCCTGGCGAATGGCATCTCACTCGCGGGGACAGCGGCTAAGGGCCCCGCCGATGATCTTCTGAACCAGATAAAGGCTCAGTTTGGCAACGCCGGAAATGATGCTGGGCTGAGCTTCCTCCAGTCCTTCATCGCAGCGCTCGCTTCTGGCGACCCCAGCAAGATCCTGGGTGCTCTACTCGGCAATCTCGCGAAGCCTCAGCCGCAGGGGAGCAAGCTCAACCTGGCTGATGCCGGTGCGCTCGCCGCAGCCACTGGTGCGTCACAGGGAGATCAGCTGGCAGCTGCACAGAAGCGTGCGGATAACGACCGGCGTGTGCTGGCGCAGCTGGTTCATCTCAACCAGAATGCGACTGACGCCCAGATCCGGGCAGCGGGGGAGAGCGGGAAGTTCTCGAAGAAGCGGCGCGATGCGATCAACAAGGCTGCATCCGATCTCGCTCAGGATAAGTCAACGATCGCGGGCATCCAGCAGGGTCAGGCGTCGGCTGCCGAGGCTTCCCAGCAGAAGGCTCAAGCCGCCCAGCAGAAGGCCGATCAGGCGATCATCTCCAGCATCGGCGTCAAGGAGCAGGGTCTTCTCAACAAGCTGCTGAGGGCGCAGCAGACGAAGCGGCTCTCGGACGACATCACGCGCGAGAAGGAGCTCGTCCGCTTCTACAGACGCGAGATCAACATCGTCAGAAGGACGGTCAAGAACGGCCAGACCCAGGACGATGAGGTCAGGGCGCTCCAGCAGAAGATCCTCCAGATTCGAGTGGTTGATCTGCCGCGCGACAGGGCTGCCCAGAAGAAGGCCATCGCAGATGCCAAGACGGCGGCGAACGCCGTGCGCGAGCAGAAGATTCAGCTCGATATCCAGTTCGCCCAGACGACCGGGAACAAGTCGCTCGAGATCAGACTCCACGAGCGGCTGATCGCCGCACTCAAGCAGGACGAGCGGAACCTGATCAAGGAGAAGGGTCAGCACGCAAAGAACACCATCGCCTACAAGGAGCTACGCAACCAGATCGCCGTCGAGGAGAAGGCGATCAGCGACCTGAAGGCGCAGAACGACGCCAAGACCGACGCCACGCGAGCTCTGTTCTTCAGCTTCCTCCAGTCGCAGCAGGGATTCGCGTCGAACCTCTTCTCCAACCTGATCCCGGGGTTCGCCCGTGGCGGACTCGTAGGTGGCGGCAACGGACCGAACATCCCGGGGTCGCCGGCGCCAGTGACCGGCCCGGGCTTCGGCGGTGGTCTGCTCAAACCACAGCCGACACTGTCCGGCACCCAGATCCTCTCTGAGGGCGCCAGGCCTGGTGACGCGCTTGCCAGAGCTGCGAGTTCCAATATCGCGGCAGGGAATCCTGGCGGGGCGACGACCGGACAGGCTGCGACGATGATCAAGTTGCTCGGGGACCTGGTCATCGCCGTTCGTGGGCTCAGTCGCGGTACCGAGCATCCAGAGGCCCGCACGCAGAGGAAGCGCGGAGCGACCGTCGGCGACGACTGGTGGAACTAGACCTTGGCTGACCTGACCGTCCACTATCACCTCGTCACTGGCGCCGGGACCATCGTCTTCAACAACGGGGCGCTCAAGTCGCTGACCGATCTCTACTGGATTCAGTCAATCCAGGGGCTCGACGGTGCCCCCATCCGCGCTCCAGTCGACAACGTCGGCTTCGGTGACGGCGGACTCGTGCACACCTTCTGGAAGGGGGCGAGACGCATCACCTTCGACGGGATGATCTTCATCCAGTCGGTAGGCATCGGGGGCGACTGCCGCGCGCCCCTGAACGCGATGGAGGAGGCCCTCCGCGCGGCGACAGAGAGCATCCTCGCGGTGGACGGAACGCTGACCTGGACGCCAGTCGGCCAGAGCGCGCGATCGCTGACGGTACGCACCGAGGTCCCGCTCGACTGCCAGCCGCAGGAGAACTACGCCCTGCGCTCCTTCTCCTTCGGGCTCGTAGCGGCCAACCCAGACTGGGTCTGATGTCGACGGCAACTGTCTGGATCGACGGTGTCGACGTCACTGCGGAAGCCCAAGCGGGCTCGGCGACGCGTCGGCTGAATCGGCCTAGCGTCGCATCCGTGACGCTTCCCTATGACGCCTCGATCGGAGGCGCAGGATCACGCCTGAAGATCGCCTTCGACGGAAACCTCTTCTTCCACGGGACGATCCTGATGTGCGAGACCGACTGCGATACAGAGTCGGGCACGACTGTCTACAACGCCACCGACCCGATGGAGATGTGGCAGTGGCGTCCGGCGCGCGACTACGACTCGATCACACCCGGCAACTTCGTCGATCCCTACTTCACGAAGACGATCGCGCTGGGCGGCAAGCAGACCGGCCCGCAGATGGTCCAATCGATGCTGCAGGCTTCAGAGAACGCCGCGCTGATCCCGAGCGCCGCAGAGGGACCGCTCTTCATCACCTTCGGAGGGTTCGCGGGCGGGGGTATCGATCTTTCCGGCATCCCGGTCAACTGGCCGATGACGATCATGGAGGTCGTCTCGCTGCTGACGTCGACAGGTGAGGTCGATGTCATCCTGACGCCGATCGACGCCGGCGGGAACATGGCCCAGGTAGACGTCTATAACGGCAACCACGGGACAGACCGCTCCGGCAGTGTGATCTTCGACTTCGGCATGGGCTCCAGGAACGTGCAGGGGGTGCGCTGGAGCGAAGACATGACGAGCCTGAGGAACAAGATCCAGTACTTCTTCACGCCGAAGGAGACGACTCGTCGCTACAAGGCCAACATCACGGGTGATGATCCGTGCCTGCCGGGAAACCTCGGCAACCCTGGTGGGCCAGGAGGGTCAATCGATCCAGCCGACGACGGAGCGACCCATCCGTCGTGGCTCGCCCCAGGTCAGCTCGGGAAGCTCATCTACTCCTCTCGCCAGCAGTACGGCGTGCGCATGGCGATCGAGACCTTCGACGTGGATTCCATCGTCTCGAAGCAGGGCTGTGTGACGGGCGCGCCCACACTGGGGTGCTGCGACTGCCCGGACCCGACCAGGGTTCTCTTCCGCAAGCTCTGGCAGATCGAGTCGTGGGCTTCGGCACAGGCGCTCGAGATGGTGCACGTCACGCCCGAGCGGGACGCGGAGATCGCGACATTCGACATCGGCGATCTCGTCGGCGTCAACATCTCCCCGACGATCCGCGGCGGCAAGAGCGGCGTCGAGAGGGTCTACGAGTACACCATCTCGTGGGACGCGGAGGCGAGCGTGCCAGCACTCAGCGAGCTCGTGACGTCAGCCTCTCAGGAAGGTGCATGATGACAAAGAGTCTCGCGGAGCCCACGTTCCCACGCGACATCGCGGCCAGCCGTTTTGGCGTCAAGGGTCAGAGGCAGAAGCCACTTGCCAGCAACTGGATCACTCCCGACTGTCTGGATATTCTCAACGGGACAGGCGCCTACGGTGGTGGCTTCAACGGCGGTCGTCTATCCGACGTCGACTGCGGCTTGGTCGGCGGCGTCGGAGAGGTCATTCTCCAGAACAGCTGGCTGCAGCCACCCGGCACGCTCGAGCTCTTCGCTGTCCGCAAGCACATGGACGGATCGCTCGAATTCAAAGGGCATCTAGACGCCTCCGGGGGTGCTGTCTCTGGGACGGTCGCGGTCACTCTTCCTGGCGCGGGAGATTGCGAGCCCGATTATCTTCCACCCTACGATCAGTACTTCTCAACGGTCATCACGCCCGACAACGGCGCGACCTTTTCGATCGCACTCGTCTTCGCCGATTCGACGACGGGTGACGTCACTATCACCTGGCCAGCCACCTAGAGGTACCGCTGGCGGGAAAGGAGATCGTATGGCAGTCACAGAAGGCCAGGTTGACGTCTCGGCCGCCGCGACGCAGATTGTGCCACCGACGACCGACAGGATGCCACGAGGCTTCGCCAGTCGGATCGGCCCAACGCGATGCATCGTCGTCAAGAACACCGGGCCAGACACTGTGTACGTCGGAGGAACCGGGGTGGCCGCCGACACCGGCATCCCAATCTCGAACGCCGGCAGCTTCACATTCTGGGTGTACCAGGACGAAGAGATCTGGGCGATCTGCGCGGCAGCGAAGACCGCGACGATCGCGTACTTCCAGTCCGGCGGGTAGCCGTGCCGCCAGCCAACGACGATCTCGCGAACCGCACTCTACTCGGCACCCTTCCGTCCGGCGCGACCGTCGTTTCCGGGACGACGGTCGGCGCCACCGTCGAAGGATGGGAAGGCGCTGGTGACTACCGTTCGGTTTGGGTTGAGTTCATCGCCCCGAACACCGATCTGATCACGCTCTTGGGCGTGACCGCCTCGTACACGATCTACGCCGACGTCGAGCATGAGGATGTCGACCCGCCCACCTCCTGGTCAGACCTCTCCTACGCCGGCATCTACGTCGGCGATGGAGGCAACAACCCGCCGGACAGTACATCGTTCACACCGGTCGCCGGCGACAAGTACGTCGTCTACATCGCGAGCTGGAACAACGACGGCGCGACAGGCACGTTCTCGTTCACGATCTTCTCCGGCAACCCGCCGCCTGCGATTACGTCGTTCACGCCGACCGCGGGGACCGCGGGAGACACCGTCGTCATCACCGGCACAGGCTTCACCGGCGCTACATCCGTGACGTTCAACGGTATCTCTGCATCGTTTACAGTCGACTCGGACACGCAGATCACGGCGACGGTGCCCTCCGGAACGGTAACCGGCACGATCGCGGTGACAACCCCGAGCGGTACCGGATCCCGTGGTGGCTTCGGGCAGATCTACATCTGCAACGCCGAGGATGGTGCGGTCGCGGCAGGAACGGTGACGCTCGACGGCTCCACACCGGCATTCGTAAAAGACACGCAGTACCGAGTCGTGGATGACACCACGTCGACGTTCAAATCAGACGTCGACTACACCGAGACCTTCTACATCGACACGAGCGTCTGCGGTATTCCGAGCGGATACTACGACGTCGACGTGTATGCCAAGTTCGGAGGCTCGACGACGAACAGGGAGGTGCTCTGTCAGGTCTTCCGCAACGGCGTGCCGGTTGGTCCGGCCGTGATCTACGGAGACAATGGTGGTGCTGAGGCGGTGAATGGCACTGCCGCCTACCGGAGGATCACCGGCGCTTCGATCTCACCGGGTGGCAAGCAAGGGCCGGCGAGGATCGGGTTCAACACCGGAGACATCCTCTCGTTCCACATCGGTGACTGGGGTGTGGTGGCCGGGCGCCGCTACTGGGAGGTGCAGAAGGTCAAGTTCACGACGATCAGCACCGGGTCGGTGCCGTCGGTGCCGACGGCAGCCACAGGAATCGTCCCCGACCTCGGCGCGACGGCCGGTTCGCCGATGTTCAATGTTCGCGATCACGGAGGTGTATCGGGAGCTGCTTCCGACACCAATTCCGTGGACTTCGTCGTCATGCCGGACGGCGTGACCATCTATGCGATCTACGCCGAGAACCCGAGCTCGCCAAGCGGGGATAACTATCTGTATCTCAAGAAATGGGACGGCGCCTCGTGGACGACGATCAGCAACGACGTGTGGGGTCGTGGAAGCCCGGCGGCGTCGAGCACATACATTTGCTGGGGCGGCGTCTCTATCGACACCGACGGAACTGATCTCTGGATGGCCTGGCATGAATTCCAGCATCCCTCGGGCGTAGGCAAGAGCGTCATCCGTGTCTTCAAGTACGACGTCGGCGGTGCCTCCCTTACGCAGATCGGAAGCGACATCCATCACTTTTCAGGGGCAGGCTCTGGGACGACTGGTGTCGCTCAGGACGCTGGCGAGAGCGGAATGCTGCTCAAGGTCGCACCGAACGGGACGCTCTGGCTTTCGTGGGCGGAGACTGACAGCGACACCACGGGGACGCCCAATACTCACAATTACCCGTTCCTCTACCACTGGAACGGCTCCTCGTGGGTTGACGACGGTCTTCCGTTCCTGACCTACCGTCGCAACGTCGACCCGCATGTCACCTTGGTCAACACGGTCGAGGAGTTCGGCCTCAACCACGTCGCCTTCACCTTCTGCCACCACGACGGCCCGAGCAACTACCCGGCGGTGATCTACCAGGCGGAGTGGGATCAGGCTCCGGCTGATGGCGACGACATCGAGCTCGAGTTCATCTACCAGGAGTACGACGGCGGCTCGTGGGGAAACCTCGTTCGGTTCACCCCGAGAGATGTGTGGACAGGGCTGCTCTACACGGCGACACCAGACCACGGTCACTGGCACGAGGGCCTCGGCCTTGTCGACGACGGTCATGTCCCGTACCTGTTCGCGCAACTCGGCATGTTCACGAATGCTTCCGACCATTCCGTCGTCGGCAAGATGAAGTCCGATGGGTCGGCGTTCGCACCCGTAGGATCCGGCTTCCCCGATCAGGAGCTGACGCCGTACAACGGTGACACATGGTCCTACGCGATGAACGGTGTCGGAGGGCTCATCGGGGGCATCCCGATCCTCGTCACGAAGAACCCGGACGGGTGGGGCCTCGGCTTCGCGATCATCTCGAAAGGCGAGAACGGTTCCGGTACGGGATGGCAGAAGGCGAGCGAGCACGTCGACGAATGGGGCGAGGACTTCAACGAGGCCGCCGCCGTCAAGGTCGTGGGCAACAGCATCTACATCATGTACGACTCGTTCGGTGACGCGCACGGCTTCCTGGGGATATGGAAGTTCGATCTTGCTTTGGGAGGGATCGTCTCGATGAACTGGCGCTCGAGCGATCGCGGAGGAACCAGGAAGGTCTTGACGTGAACGGGCCCGCCTGAGCGCGGGCCCGTTCAACATCCGGTCAGTCGCCGGTGTCGCCGACGAAGACTGCGATGTCGCCCTCGTCGATCACTGCGCCACGGACGCCGTCGACGAGCTGGAAGATGGTGACGTGGTCCTGCCAGAAGCCCGGCGGGTACGTCTCGAAGTGGAACCCATCGTTCGAGTCCTTCTGCGTGCCGACGTCGCCGTTGACAGAGTTCACGGCAACGATCTCGACCGGGCCCTCGTAGTCACCGGGGGTCCAGCTGACGTTCGCGCCCTCGCGCTGGATGTTGATGCCAACAGCCATGCTGCCTCCTTTGTTGGTAAGCGGAGGATACCGCTCCATTGTGGTCAAACGAAGACGCTAGAGATGGATTCGCGGTGCTAGCGACACCGCCGTGATCCTCTTCTTGGCGTCCGCCTCGCCAAACGGCGAGGTCACTCCGTAATGACAGTGATCTGGTCTGAACTTCTGATCGCCGACCTTGCCGATCACATCACCGACGGAGACCTTGGCTCCGACTGAGAACTTGGGGTTCTGCCAGCCCAGGTGCGTGATGAAGTACTCGTAGTTGGCTCGTGTGCGGATGTACGTGTTCCAGCCGAAGACGCCCTGGGTGTCCCACGTATCTTCGGTTGGCGGATGACCTGACAGCCTGGAGATCGTGCCCGCTTCGACTGCCAGCACCCGAGCTCCCGGCGTATCGCAGAAGTCGATCGCCCAGTTGCCGGGGAGGCCCGCGGTCGGATGAAGACCCTGGCAGACGCCGCCACCCTCGCCGGTCGGGTACGGGTAACAGATCGCCACCGGCGTCTTCGCATACTGCATCCGCCAGAGGCCGGAAGCGATGACGTCGAAGGCCTTCGCGTCCTCGAGCGCGCGCAGAGTCTCCTCGTCGAACTGGCCGCGCTTCGCGCCGGCGGTCAGTCGATCCTGGGCCAGACCGACATCTGCTGCCAGCACCACTCCGTAGGTCTTCTTCTCCGCATCGGTGAGCTTCTGGAAGCGCTTCCACTTCTTGTCATCGTCGAGGAATCGGAGCACTGCACGTCGTGCGCCCCACACGTCGTACCCAGTCGTTCGCAGCTTCAGAACGCGATGGAATGGGAGCTGGCTCACGATGGTCCTTTCAGAGAACTCTTCGGACGAAGCAGATGGTCGCCGCGATGATCCCGACGACGATGACCACGGAGAGCCACTCGGGCGCTCCGAACACCGAGAAAGCGATCATGCGTCCTCCTCCCTGTTCAGAGTCAATCCTTCCTTCTCCATGATGTCTTCGATGACCTCTTTTCTCGTGTGGCGGTCGGTAAGAGTGGACCACATTGTGAGACTCTGGATGATCAGCACCGTGCAGATGAGCGAGATCCTGTACTGGTATCCGGATGGAGAGGGGTTAGAAGGAGTTCTCGAAGCCGAGAGGCTGAAGACGAGTATCGTGGCCTGTATGCCCAGTCGAGAGGTCGACCTGACCATTGCGTTCCACGTAATGAGCTGCAAGATGCCGTTCAGCTTTTCGAGCTTCACGTTGCGCCAGTCCAGGAAAGAGTTCTTGAGCGAGATGTAACTGACCATCAAGAGCAGCACGCTGGTCACGATCCAAGAGATTTCCCACCAGCTCGTGTTACTGAAGGGGCCAGCTGTAGTCCAGTCTCCCAAGATCATCTGCGCCTCCCGATGGTCCTGACTTCGGCCTGCAAAGCCCGTAACTCGGCTTGTACTCTGGCTTGCCTCATCCTCGTGTCCTCTATCTCTTTCTTCAAGGACGGTGGAAGGTCACGGTGACGAAACCCAAGTCGCTTGAGGAGTCTCATCGCTTCACCCGCGATAGTTCTTTCGCTGTGTTGATCGTCTCTTCTGATAGCGAAGTCCCGTGTAGGGCTAGGTCTCTCCACATCTCTAGCTCCTTCTGCTGAGCTCCGTACTGCCACCCCCAGACCCACCATCTGCGAAATCCTCCTAACAGGATGATCGCCAGTATCGTTGCTGGGCCCGCTTGCGAGATGTAGTCCAGCCATGCCTGTGACGGATCCACTGAAAGCAAGATCCTTGGCACCATGGGGAGAAGACTCATCAGTCACCGCTCGCGCCTAGTTCGGCTGCAATCCGCTCGTGGGCCGCCTCTATCGTCTCTCCCCTGGTGAGGCAAGCACCGTTTCCAGTCGCTTCCGGCCACGGGCAGTCTGGGAGTTCGTCACTGGTCACTGATCATCCTTTGGCGAATGGAGTTCGGCAGGCTCTTCCCAGAGATCGTAAAGACATAGAAGGACGGAGGTTGTAAGGAGCCGATGGTCACGGTAGGGTTCGTCTTACAGACAACTAGGCCGCCGCTCCTGGTGGGAGCGGCCCGCCGGACCTGTTCCCTAGTAGGAGGAGCGACCGTGAAACGGCACGCGATCCGATGCGTTGTGATTGCAGCGATCGCTGCAGGATTCGTCTCAATCTCGACAGCAGCACAAGGCGACGGCAAGAGGAGCCAGAGGCTGCCTCCCACCGCCGCAGTGAAACACAAGGCCTCGGCAGCCGCCTCCGCCAGAGTGAAGCCGCCGACGCCGTACTCGAGGATGACGCTCCAGCAAAGAGCTCGGTATCAGGAGCGCGCGCTACAAACGTACATGAGCCGGTGGCACTTCTGGCTCCGTCACCGATCCGGTGGATCAGCCAAGACGATGAGGTGCCGTGGCGCGCTCGCGCCAGCGTGGGCCTGCTGGAGCCTTGAAGCCTCAAACTGGACCAGACTCGAACTCGCCAAGACGCGCGAGCGCATTGAGGTCGTGCGTCGCAACAAGATCATCGCTCGCCTGAATCGCGGCTTGGTCGGCACGCCTATGGAGGGTCTAGGTGCCGCGTATGAGGAGGCTGGTCGTCTCAACGACGTATCCCCCTATCTGCTCGCCGCGGCCTCCGGCACCGAGTCTTCGTTCGGCGTATCAGCCTGCGGAAGCTACAACGCATGGGGGCTTGGCAACTGCTCGGGCAGTAGCTGGGTGCCCTCCTTTGCATCGTGGTCGGAGGCCATTCACTGGTACGCCGTCTACCTGCGGAGAACGTGGCCAAGCGCACGAACAACCTACGACTTCACGCACCCCAACTACGCGGCCTGCCCGCCGTGCTGGGGTCGTAAGACAGCCTGGTGGATGGCCTCGCGCTTCGGTGCACCCGGCACAGTCGCCTACCGCTGATTCTCAGTCGGCTGAGAAACGAGAAAGAGCCCGGGCAACCGGGCTCTTTCTTTCGAGGGGGGGCATCGAACACTACTCCCCTTTGATTATCCTTTCCAGTGCCCGCTGCCGGTCTGGACGTGGTAGGTGATGTACTGCTCGATCGTCATCCCTTTCGCTGCCGCCCGAGCAGCCAGCCGAGCAGCCACTCGATCGCTGAAAGGACCCACGAGAAAGGGACCGGGGGCGGTACCACCACCAGGCGCTGGCGGCAGAGGTACGGGAGGTGGAGGTGGAGGTGGAGTAGGGGCAGGGCCCGGAGGAGGTAGATCGGGCAGCGTGACGCCTGTGAGCGTGTGGTACGCATCGGCGAGAGCCTGAACGTCGATCCCTTCCTGGAAGGCCGGGTGATCGATGTTCCACTGCCAGATCACGACCCAGGCCTCTTCGAGCTGATGCTTGCGGAAGGGCGAAGTCGTCTTCACCCGCAGCCCCCAGCTGATCACGTCTTCGATCTTCGTGCCTTCGTCGAAGGCGCCGTTGACGATGGCGTGGCCTCCCCACTCCGGACTCTTGCTGTAGTCCCACTCGCCCTGATCGGTCTGGTCCTGCTGGGCCGTCAGAAGGTTGACGCCCCAGAGGACGCCACCGAAGATGCTGACGGCAGCGTCGAGTTCGGCGTCGCTTGATTCGTCGACCTTCGCGAAAGCGAGCGGCTTCACATCGCCGATGCCTCCGGAGTGCAGTGCCTCGAGCATCGTCTGCATATCGACACCGTCGTCGCCAGTGCCCGTCGCGGGGTTGAAACTGGGATTGCCGGAGCGTCGATAGAGATCGAAGACCTCATCCTGCGACGGCTGGACTTCGGCACCGAGAAGACCGGCGCTGACGAGGCGGACGAGATTCGCGACCGAGGTCGGGCCGCAGTCTCCGAACTGATCGTTCTCGTAGAGGCCGAAGGGATTGGCCGCGATATGGTCTGTGACGGCCGGATGCGCCGGGACGGCACCTGACAGGAAGTCGGCCAGCATCAGGGCTGGCGCATGCTTCGGCGGTCGGCGCCCGAGCTTCCTGCTCGGATAGTCGTGGACGCCGGACGCGCGATGTGGAATTGCCACTTCTCTCCTCTCGATGGACGACACCGATGGTACGAGTCTCGTCGGCTTGACCTTCGTCCGCCAGTCGTTCTAAGCTGGTGGTGCGCCGTGGAGCAGTTGGGAGCTCGGGCGCGAAGTGACCGAAGAGGTGATCGAGTTCGATGCTTCGATCCCCGGCTACAGAGCCCGTCGCGTTGTCCAGTTCTCACGGATCGATACGCGATCGATGACTTTCCTGTCTCTGGTCGGCACTGGCGTCATGCTCGACTCCGGGACGAGAAGCTCAGCCCAGTAGCGGGACCAAAAGGAGCCCCCGCGTGCCTTCGTCCTACTCAGTGAGGAGGTGCACCTCTTCACCTTTCGTCCAGCACCCGGGGGCAAGGAGCAGGACTCTAGCAGACTCCGTGCTTACACTTCAACCGTGGATCCAGACGGCGACGAGTTCTACGACGCGGACGGCGAGAAGATCCCCGAGAAGGGCGTCTCGGATATCACCGCCGCGGACAAGTACGAGTTCATCCAGCTGACGTCGCAAGGCTACGACCGGAGCGAGGCCGCGCTCGTACTCGGCTACAAGGCGCGGCCCTGGCGATCGCTGACGTCACAGATGTCGCCGTTCTACGACGAGGAGTTCACGCGCGCGTACTACGACGCGAAGGGAACGCCGGAAGCGAACCTCAACTACATCGAGCGCGTGCGCGAGATGGTCAACCATCGCGCGATGACCGACTCGGACCGTCTGCTCGAGAAGATCGCGCTCGTGCATCTGCCAGAGTGGCAGGTGCTTCGCCAGCGCGATGTGAACATCAACGTGCGCGCCGTCTTCGAGGCGCAGCTGAAGGAGCTGCCCACCGAGCTCTTGGACAAGATCATCGAGGCCCTGGAAACCGGGCACGTCATCGATGCTGAGCCGGCCGACTTCGACGAGCTACCGCCAGCAGTAGAGAGTGATGATGACCCGCAAGAGGAGGCCGCGTGACTCACGACGATGACTGGAAGCTCGAAGTCGCGCAGGGCATCCGCAACTCCCGCAAGATCGCCGAAGAGGCGGAGGAGTTCTCTGGCTCGCTCGTGAAGTTCATCCGCGCCGCCTGGGAGCATATGAAGCCGGAGGAGCTGTACCGGCACAACTGGCACATCGACGCCATCTGCGAGCACCTGGAGGCTGTGTCGCACGGAGAGATCGATCGACTCCAGATCTGGATTCCGCCGCAGTCGATGAAGTCGATCCTGACGAGCGTCTGCTGGCCCGCGTGGGAGTGGACGTTCGCGCCGGGCATCTGTTACTGGACGGCGTCCTACTCAACCGATCTCTCGGGACGGCTCTCAGCCGAGTCGCTCTTCCTGATGAAGAGCCAGTGGTACCAGGAGCGCTGGGGGCACAAGTTCAACTTCATCCGCGACGCCGAGTCGTTCTTCAAGAACGACCGTGGCGGGCATCGGCTCGCGACATCGCCAACGGCCGAGATGGGCACGGGCTACCACGGCCACCGCGTCCTGATCGACGACGCGATCAATGCGAAGGCGGCTGACGCGACTTCGCGAGTCCGGCTCGACGAGGCAAACAGCTGGTACGACGGAACGGTCGAGTCACGAGGGATCGGCGATGACCATGCGCGCGTGATCATCATGCAGCGACTGCACGAGAAGGACATCGCCGCGCACGTCTTCGACGACCACACGAGTTGGACGGTGCTCTGTCTCCCCGAGTTCTTCGAGCCCAAGCATCCGTATGCCTGGCGTGGTGATCCTCGTAAGGAAGACGACTCCCTGTGGCCTGACTATCGGCCGCGAGAGGCCGCCTTGTCGAAGATGTCACGCCTCGGCTATCGGTCATCCGGCCAGTACCAGCAGCGGCCAGAGCCGAAGGAAGGATCGATCCTGAAGCGCGACCAGTGGCGCTTCTACGATCCGAAGCTCTTCAACGAGGATCTGCCAGCGAAGGAGCTCGCGGGCTACCGTAACCGGCGCCCAAAGTGCACACGCGTCGTGATGTCGATCGACGCTCCGCTCAAGGACAAGGAGACGAACGACCATGTCTCCATCCAGTCCTGGGGCGTGCGCGGCGCCGACCGCTTCCTGCTCGACATCCGCACCGACAACATGGCCTACCCGCAGGCCAAGCGGGCGATCATCGAGCAGGCGCGGTACGTGCGCAAGCTCTACCCGCGCGTCGCTCACACCGTCCTGATCGAGAATGCTGGCTACGGTCCGGAGCTGATCGCTGATCTCAAGCGTGACCTGACCGGCGTGACGAAGATCCCGGCAGGGCAAGACGGCGACAAGACCACGCGCGCCGAGGCGGCGTCCTCAGACCTCGAGTCTGGGAACTGCTGGCTGCCCGGAATTGGCGGCGGCGTGGACGAGACGACCGGCCCGCCCACTAAGGTCAGCGCCGAGGTGCAGGAGTTCATCGAGGAATTGGCCCGCTTCCCGAATGGCAGCTACGACGACCGTGTTGACGCCTGGAGCCAGTGCATGAACTGGCTGCGCGCGCGCCTGGTGAAGCCTGGCCGAACTGCCTCGCCGTATTCACGAAGGAGACGACGCCGTGCCCCAGCTTGACCCGGACGATCCCAAGCGCGAATACTGCCTCCCGAAGAGACGCGGCGGAAGGAAGCCGGACATCAGCCAGATCGCCGGCGGGATCCCCGTGAACGATCGCACCGCCGATCAGATCGGTCGCAGCTACACGCGCGAGCAGATCGAGAAGTTCGAGGACAAGAGGCGTCGGCGATGAGCTTCAACCCGTACTGGCTCGCGGTTGCGGTTGGCTTCCTTCTCGGCGTCCTCGTCGAGCACCGCTGGGCGATCCTCTGATGTCTATCGCGATCGTCATTCCCGTTCTCGGGCGACCGGAGCGGGCACCCTCGCTCGTCGAGTCGATCAAGATCAGCACGACCGTCCCTCACCGCGTGCTCTTCATGCTCTCCCCGAATGACCGAGCTGGGCGCGTCTACGCCAAGCACGGCGAGGTGATCCTCGTCGAGTGGGAGTCTGGGCCCGGAGACTTCGCCCGCAAGACGAACCGCGGCTTCGCCGAGACGACTGAGGAGTTCATCTTCTGCGGTGCGACAGATCTGACCTTCGAGCCCGGATGGGACGTCCGCGCGCTCGATGTCGCCGAGTCCTCCGGCGCTGGCGTGATCGGCACCTGGGATGGAGCCAACCCGGTCGTGATGAAGGGCGACCACTCGACGCACTCGCTCGTCCGACGTTCGTATGCCGAGGATCCTGGCTGCACCGTCGACGGAACGGGGGCGATCTACTGCGAGCTCTACGACCACCAGGCAGTCGATAACGAGCTGGTCGAGGTAGCGCAGATGCGCGGGCAATGGGCATTCTCGCCGTACTCGAGAGTCATCCACCACCATCCCTTCTTCGATCGCAGCATTCCGATCGACGCGACCTACAAGAAGGCGTTGGCGAAAGGTCGAGATGACAGGGTGCTCTTCATGCAGCGACGACGGCTGTGGCAAGTAGAGGCGCGCGCTCGGCAGCGGCAAGAGCGGAGAGCGAGGATGAGGTGAATGCGCTCCTGCTCGCACCACACTCGGATGACGAGGCGCTCTTCGCCTGTTACCTCTGCCTGGCGTTCAAGCCTCACATCGTCATCTGCACCGTGTCGCAGGCGCAGGAATCCTATGGCGTCAGTGCCGAGGAGCGAGCGTCCGAGAGCCTTGCGGTAGCTGACCTCCTGGGGTGCGCCTGCACCCAGCTCGACTTCCTCGACACCGATCGCGGCGCGATCCGCAAGCCACTCATCGGCTGGCTCGAGCTCCACCGCGCGCACAGCGAGGAGTACGACGTCGTCTTCGCGCCGGCGGTGGAGGAGGGTGGCAATGAGCAGCACAGTGCCGTGGGAGAAGCTGCCGACGAGGTGTACGGTGAGATCGTCGTCCACTACCTCACCTACACGAGCGACGGCCGTTCGCGAAGCGACACAGAGTCAGAACCGCGCGACCCAGACTGGATAGGGATCAAGCTCGAAGCTCTTTCTCGCTATCGCTCACAGCTCCGTGTGCCAAACTGCCGCCCTTGGTTCTTCGATCTACTCGACCTTCGGGAGTGGCTGCAATGAGCGATGGATCTGGCGGCAAGAGCGCCGCGGAGATGGCGCAGGCGGAGATGGATTTGCTCCTCTCTCGCCCGATCCGTGCTGCCTGCTCCTTCTGCCCGTGGTCGTACGAAGGCATCTTCGGAGATGCGCGCGAGCTGTCAGAGGCTCATCGGCAAGAAGCGCATCCTGAAGCCAAGCCTGTGATCTCGCGCCGCAAGCGTCGGACCCTGACGCTCAGGCAGCCGCGACTCAGCGATGCGGAGCTGGAGGAGATCGAGGTCGAGCGCAGGCGCCGCGCGGCTGCACTTGGGATCGACCTTGGACCCTGATCCTCGCCCTACCGGCGCTATTCGCGATCCCGATCTACTGCGCGCCCTTCATCTGACCTGGCTGGAGTGCGCGATCTGTGAGCGATCAGACGTGAGACTCTCGCTGCACCATGTGCTCAAGAACCCACGCCAGGACGTGAGGGAAGGTCTCATGATGCTCTGCGGCGACGGTGTGCAGGGTTGCCATGGGCTGATCGAGGCGAACGACCGCGAGGCGCGGCGAGCTCTGGCACAGTACATCGTCGACCAGCGTCCTGACATCGTTCAGCACCTGATCGCCCGGCTCGGCGAGATCGTCGCGCAGAATTGGCTCGAGCGGCGTTTGCAAGGAGTCATGAAGGTGGGCTAGACTGACTCAGACAGGCAGTCGAGCCGCGCCGTTCGTCACACCGCCGAACGGAAGGTCTGACTCCTTTCACTGGGTACGAGGAGCCCCCGCAAGGGGCTCTTCGTCTGTGTAAAGACAACTCCGTCCTGTCTCGTAGCTTTAATCCGGGCATCCGACGACGGAGGAGGCGCAGTGGATGTGATTCTCGGGAAGGCTGGCCGTGCGGCGCTCAGAGCCGGACTAGTGATTGCGGTAACGCTCGCGGCTGGAATTCTCAACGCACCGAACTTGCAGGAAGCGAAGGCGCTCGCGACAGCCGCGTCGATCGCGATCCTGGTCGCGGCGGTGGGGGCTCTTCGCGCGTTCGTTCCAGGCTTCGCGGAAGCACTCGCGGCGGCCCTCCACGTTCCAGTCGCATACGCGGACGTCTTCATCTCGACAGCAACGACGTTCGTGCTCGGCTTCATCGCACTCTCAGAGGGCGTCCTGTCATCACCTGATTGGCATGCGGCAAAGGCCGCTGGGGTGGCGGGGATCGTCGCTATCGGAGATGCGCTCATCAAAATCGCCTCGAACTGGCTCACGGCCGGGAACTCTCCCAAGCCTGAGCACGGATTCGGCGGCGTATAGGTGAACGAGCAGACGACGGCGGGCGTCAGGGTTGGGGCTGGTGGGGGCTCCGGCCTCGGCCTCGGCGTCCTCGTCGTCTGGCTAGCTGGCAACCGTGGCGTGGATATGCCCGCCGAAGTAGGCACTGTCATCGGCGCAATGGCGATGGGCGGCGGGGCAGCTGTCGGAGCCTGGGGCATCATCGGCTGCTGCAAGCGCCTGTTGTACGGCCGTGGTCAGGGCTAGGATCCCTCCGTGGCACAGATCATCGCGCAGCCCCTCACGGTCCAAGTCGTGACGACCTCGATCCAGGTCGCGATCTCGCCCGCCATCGCAGTGACCGAGGCGCAGGTGCTCAGCAAGAGCTTGTCGACCTCCCCGCTTACCGTCCTGATCCAGCCCGCCTGATGGCCAACTTCACCTTCAACGTCTCGCTGGGCCGCGTGGTCGAGTTCTACTCGCGCGTCGACGGGAACGACCCGGCGAACTCAGCCCTGATCCTCGTCGTTCTGGCGAACGCCGGGCTCGAGACCGACGCGATCCTCAAGGCGAAGACCACTCTCGCTGACGTGGTCTCCGGCACGACGAACGAGGTCACGAACACGGGCTACTCCCGCAAGACGCTGACCGACTCAGATCTCTCCGCCTACACGGTCGACAACACGAACGGCCAGATCGTTCTTTCGATCGGCACGCAGACCTTCTCGTCCATCTCCGCCGGCGACCTCTGGCGAAAGCTCCTGGTCTGCTACGACAGCGACACGACGGGCGGCACCGACGCGAACATCATCCCCGTGACGGCGCACGACCTCCTGCTTGACGGAGCCGCGATCACCCCGGCCGGGTCGAACATCTTGATCTCTGACCCGACTGGCTTCGCTGTGGCGCGCTAGAACCGGGCGGCGGACCGAAGTAGCCCTCTTGGTAGAGGATCACCCAACAGCGGTGACAGAACGGATTGTTGCGCAACTTCTCCCAGTGCCCGCATCGAGCGCAGCCGCTCACTTGACGAACATCAGGTCTTCAGCCCGTACGCGACCGGGACCGGAGCGCGCGATCACTCCGAGCGAGGTCAGGCTTGAGACGAGGTTGTTGAAGTTGCCCGACTGCGTGTAGCCGGTCTGCGCTGCCAACTCCTCGCGCGAGATATCTCCCTCGTAGGCATCGAGGATGACTGCGAATACGCGCTGCTGGGCAGGCTTGAGCTTCTCCATCACCCGCTCGCGCAAGTCAGCCGTCGTGAGTGCGGCGATCGGATACACAGCCAGATCGCGACCTAGGTCAGTGAGCTCGACGGCTCCAGGCGTTGGGTAGATCAGGACATCGGCCGAGGAGAGCTTCGAGATGATGTTGTTGAAGTTCCCGCTCTGGCGATAGCCAGCGAGCAAGGCGACGCGGAGACGATCGGCCTCAATGCTGGTCGATTCCAGCCAGGCTACGGCATTGATCACCCTCTGTTGAGCATCAGTCGGCTTGAAGCCATTCGACGAGACTGGAGTTACCGCTGGCGTGACCGCGGCGACAGGCTTGGTCGCCCGTGAAGCTGAGGCAACCGTCCGTCGATTCCGCTCGTCGTATGACTTCCGCTCGGACAAGGCGAGAATGATCTCGTCCGCCTTGACGATGATCGGCTCTATGATCTCGGTCGCCAGGCCGCGTAGCTCATGGACGACAGTCTCCAGGTCGGCGATATCCGAGTCGCCCAGGACAGGGATCTCGACTGCGACCTCTTGGATCTTCTCCTCGACCGGCCGTGACTGCAGCTGCTTCTCCAGCTGGATGATGCGCTTGCGAAGCTCTGTGGGATCCGATGCCTTGACCCGCTCCACAGTCGCAGCCATGCGCGCGCCGAGATCATCAAGATCGATCTCAGCCATCTTGCGCGGCTGGGCTGCGATCTCTCCTGGCTTGGGCGTCCGGTAGCTGTCGAAGGTCTTGATCTCACGGATGTCGATCTGCTCGAGGATGTCGCGAACAGGCGACCAGACCCACGCGGTGCCGGTACGAAGCCCAGGCAGCGTGTCGAGCACGCCGCCGCCGCCGGCGAGCGCGTGGTGCGAGATCCAGCCCTCGATCGCCTTGCGGTCGTGCGGACCAGGCGTCCGCATGATGATCAGCGTCTCGGCGAGGGCAAGCACGTTCTTGTTCAGCGCGGCGGAGCGCTGCGTGATCAAGGTACAGCCGAGACCGCGCGAGCGGCCGCGACGAACGATCGCCTCCAGTGCGCCGAGCATGAAGGGCTCGTCGCGCCCCAGTGGCTTCTGTGGGGCGAATTCGTCAGCCTCGTCGATGATCAGATGCAGGGTGCCACGGTTCGCGGCCTTGCGCCGGTAGAGCCTCTCGGCGAAGGAGCGAACGAAGCGCGACTGGGCACCCTTCGACTCGAAACTGGAGAGATCGAGCACGAACGAGTTCGTGCCCTCTGCGGCCAGATCAGCGAGAACGTCACCGGCCGTGGCCTCAAGAGGAAGATCGCCATGCTCACCACCGAAGATGTAGATCGGCAGACCATCCGAGGCGCCCTTCCCGCGCAAGCCCCAGTAGACCCCGGTCGGATCGAGCACGACGACGGGAACGCCGGCGTCGTGCAACTCCTCGACCAGAACGGCCGAGGTGTAGCTCTTCCCAGCTCCGCGCGTAGCCAGAATCGCGGTCGCCTCACCGGCGACTTCGAGCGGCAGCGAGAAGGTGGAGTTCAGCTCGAGCCGAGTCTTCGCCGCCATCACCAGACCTCGCGGTCGTTGCGGTGGATCCACTCGTGATGAGCGACGGCACCGACGATGGCGCAGCAGATGCCGAAGAGCATGATGAGAACGATGTCCATTGAGATCTCCTTGTCGCTGGGTTTCGGAACTATACGGCGACGCGCTTCCGGCGTCGATCTTTCTTGCGTCGGTCCTGTGCCTCCTGGACGCGAGTGAGCAGATCGTCCAGGCCGTTCTCGTCGATCGCTTGAGCAACGTGGCAGAGCAGCTCGCCGATCGTCTGCTCCTCCACAGCAGTGAAGGAGGCGTCACGCCAGGCGCCGTGCCCCTTGGCATCCGGATCGGGCTTCCAGTGCAAGCGCACGCAGGGTGCTGTGCGCGAGTCGCCTGTCTTCAGATCGAGGATCAGCGCACACGGCTCGATCTCCAGATAGACGAGCTCTGGGCTGACCCTCATGCCCCGAGTTCCTTCCGTCCTGCCGTCGTCAACTCCCAGAGCGTTGGGCGCGTGGCGGCACGGCGAGCCAGGCCGCGGTCCTCCAAGCGTCGCAGGATCGAATGCACCTGATCCCAGCTGAAGTGCCCCGTGTCGCGGCTCCTAGACCAGGACGCATCGACGATCCCCTTGACGATCCTAGGCTGATGTCGCATGAGCTCCAGAACGGTGCGCTGGTTGCGCGTCAGTGCGTTCATTTCTTCTTCCTCTCCTCTTTGAAGTTCGCCTTCCCGGCCACGCGGTCGATGCCCATCGGCACACGCACCGGAAGCCCGAACTCGATCCGATAGCGGTCATCCTCGCCGTCTGGTCTGCCGTCGAACTCCCAGGCGGCATACGCCTCAGCTCTGTGAATCCGCTCTTCGCGGACTTCCCCAGTCTCGCCGCGCAGGTCGGCCTCGATCCCAGCGCCCCGGCGTCCTTCCGCGATCGCCTCATCCCGGAACTCGTTGTGGAGCAGATCGGCCATCGAGTCAGGCAGGTCAGACATCGATGTCTTCGAATGGATAGACCGCGACCTCGACAACGCTCGGCGGGTCCGGCTGCAGCTTCGAGCAGATGATCGTGAACGCCTCTTGAGCCTGGCGACGAACATCATCCGCGCTCTCGCCCTCGACGACGGGCGTGCGCAACGTCACCTCGACCGTGAACTTCACAGCTGCCCCACTTCGACCTCGGCCCGCGTCGGTTCCTTGACGGGCTCGATGGCAAGCTCCAGATCGGTGAATATCAGCTGGAAACGCTCCGCTGACGAGCCCATGATCATCGGCCCGAGCCCATAGCGCTCTGACAACTTCTCGTACAGGGATGGGTGCAGCTTCTCGAAGCCGAGCAGCAGAATGTCGCTGCCCGAGCGACCCAGGCTGATCGACGCCGTCTCGTAGAGGTCTGACACGAGGACATCGCCCTCGAGATCTCGCCCCATCCGGATCCCGTCAAGAGATGGCCTCGATGAGGGTGCCGGTCGCCTCCTCACCTTCGCGCGCCTGGTGGTCAAGCGCCCATGGCCGAACATGCAGCGTTACCTTCATTCCGCCTCCTCCACGTAGTGTCTTTCCTTGGCGTAGCCATCGAGAGAATCCAGCCGCTCGTTCGCGTCGTACTCGGCCTCGGCCTCGGTTTTGTAGACGCGGGTCGACGTAGCATGATGCGTCCAGTGGACCCACTTCTGCTCGATCACGTACTTCCAACCATGACGGAACCAGCCGTCATAGCGCACGATGTAGGCGCGGTACTCATACGGCCAGCCACGGGCGGTCACCGTCCTCATCGCGCGACCTTCACATTCGATAGTCGCGGGCCGAGCCCCTGGAGCAGCGCGCTGCAGCTCGCCTTCGGATAGAGCTCGTCGACGCGGCAGGTGACCCCTGTCTCGGTACGCCAGAGGATCTCGTTGCCCTTCGGCTTGTCACGCGTCTGCCAGAGTGGAACGAAGATGCAGAAGAGGAACAGGCCCACCCCGATCACAACGCCGAGGAAGAAGCTACCCCCATCGAAGTGGCCCTTCTCGTGCGTGCACGGCTCGCTCATATCCGCCTACCGATCGAATCTTCAGCGCCCTGAGGATGACCGTGCAGTTCGCTCAACAAGCCCTCGTTCAGTTCGAGCAGACCCGTCGCTCTCGTCACTTCCCGACGCGAATACTCGCTCAGGCGTTTGGCCGTTCGGAGTGCTAGGTGGCCGACGATGACGGCAGCGCTGCCGACCGCTAGCGCAGTAAGGGTGAGGACCCATGCCCACCAGGTCATGATGCGAACCCCGGATCGGGGTAGCCGTGTTGCACCACGAACATGTCGCCGCATTTCTCGCATCGCGCCTCACAGCGCCACGTCGGCCGGGATTGGCACGCCATCGCAACGGCGAATACGTCAGCCGCCGCTAGGGAATGTGCACATGGCTTCTTGGTCGAAGACAGCCGTCTCTTCAGGAACGACATCATTACTCTCCCTCCCAGCGCACGCAGCCGAAGTTCTCGGCCGTGTAGAGGTTCGCTTTGTAGCCACTGCCGTCGGCGATGCCGAAGCCATCAGCGCTGATCGGCGTCTCACAGAAGGTGAGCTCTGGGTGCTTGCAGGTGCGGACCTCGTAGCCCATCTCCTTCGGCTCGTAGGTCTCCTCATCGACCGGATTCGCGACCCCGTCGTATCCCTCGACTGGCGTCCACCAGCGGCAGTTCTTGCAGTTGCTCATCGGCGCACAGCCTCCTTGAGGCTCTCCTGCCAGACGAGGAGCGACTCGGCGTATTGATCGACTGTGAGCACGAACTCCTCCCTCCCATTCGGCGCAGTCTCCGACAGGAACTCGACCGTGACTGTGGTCAGGCCGAAGATCGGCCTCGGCTGCTCGAGGCGATAGCCAGGCTCGATCACTTCGGTGCAGAGCCGACAGCGCCACTCGCCGACGTCGTACTCCTGACCGTCGTACTCGTCCCCGACCCAGTGCTTGCCGGTCACGACCCATTCGAGCGTGGGCAGCTCTCCGGTTGACCAGAAATGGCCGTGGCCATTCAAGTCGACGTAGCGCCACTTCTCGTCCGGGACCTTCACCATCTCGCCGAGCACCTCCGTGGGCATCTGCTCGCGGTTGACCGAGACCGAGAACTTCGGGTAGGTCATGCTCATGGGCACTTCGATCTCCTCTGGCTCGACACTCATAGCCCTGCCATCTTCTCCACCGCCGCTACGAGGCGACGCATCAGCTCCATCATCTCCTTGCGCTCCCGTCGCTTGCGGCGCCAGATCGCCAGGAGCCCGAGCCCGATGATGCAGTCGAGCCCGATTGCGAACGCGACCACGACGCTCATGTCTGGATCTCGCCTTCGGCGACGCGCGCGCGCACGATCTCGGTCAGTTCCGACCAGCAGTCGCCGCACATCTCCTGCCACTCCTCTCGAGCCGGCCGCCACGACAGCGCCCGGGAGAAGAACTGCCACACGGTGCGATGTACTTGGTAGACAGCCGTGTCGCCCGAGCGGTTCATGTTGCCGAGCACGGGGAGCTTGCGGCCGCATACGTCGCAGCTATGGATGGTGCGCTTCACACCGAACCCTCCTCGGTTGCGGGGGAAGAAGTGCGAGCGAGTGTGAACGCTGCGAAGCATGGTGTGCATCCGTCATGTGGCATGGCACCAGCTTGGTGAGGCGCGTTCTCGGCCAACCATTCCAGCGCCTCCCTTAGCGCGGCTACCTCAGCCGCTCGCACGATTGCGCGCTCCCGCCAATATTCCCCGCGCTTCGCCGCTTCGTCTCTCTCGGCCCGGAGCGTGGCAAGCTCGGCGAGGAGAGCGAGGACGGCCTGGGCGAGGTTCGGCACCCTGCCAGTCACGCCCGCGTACGGCTCCGGCTGCCGGTCTGAGGTCAACTCATGCGCCTCAAGCAACGAGACCTCGGCCAAGGCGCGTATCTCCTGCTCACGCTCAGGCGTCATGGTTAGCTCCCGAACGCTTCCCGATGTCCTCAGCCCATGCCTCACTAATCACAGCGCCGACGAAGATCGGGAAGACGTACCACCAGGGCAGTACCACCAGGGCAGCCAGTGAAGAAAAAGAGCGGGCAGCATCGCAAGCCAAAGCGGCCCGGCGGCGAGGAATCGTTCACTCATCAGTGTCTCCCCTTTCCTGTGGGGTTGGGGAAGGAGCGGTGAGCAGATGAACGCCTGCGCCTTTGCAGCCAGGGCATACGGCCTTCGGCGGCCACTGCGATACGTCGGGCACGCTGCCGGTTCCGTCACAGTGACGACACGGCACCTGCACCACTGGCACGCTCGTCCAGAGATCACTCATCGTTCGCCTCCTGTGGGGTTGGGATAGCCCCAGCAGCGTCGAGACGGGCGAGGGAGTCTCCGAGAACCAGCCACGCGCCGTCAGCGGCCTCCGCCGATGCGTCTATCGAAAGGATCCTCCGCGCTTCTCGCGCCGCTTCTACGACTGCTTCCTGCGCCAGCCAGTCATCGCAGAGAGCGACGACCTCCTCTTCGTCGAGCCATTCGCCGTGTCCCTCGACGATCATCTGGCGCAGTTCCCCTACCTGTTCTGCGGTCGGGCGGTTCATGGGCGGCGGCTCGCTCATCGGCGCGCGGTCAGGACTCATCGAGTGGAAGCCGGGCGCGGTCACGCGACATACCCGGGCGTGACATAGCCGAGCCCGCCAGCCTTCGCGCCGGCTTCATAGGATGCGCCATCGCCGATATGCGCCTTGCCGAGCATGTCGGCACCAGCGACCCAGCTGACGAAGTTGCCGACGGCGTCGCTACCGGCTATCGCAGCGCGGGTCGGGTCAGCTGGCGCGGTGTAGAAGCCACTGGCATCTGGCATCACCCACTTGCGCGCGTCCGTGCCGTACGCGCCAGCGAGCTGGCGCAGCCAGAAGTTCGAGAGGCTCACTCGTGACGTGTTGCCCCACTTGTCGGTCCGGTAGGTCTTCCAGAGCAAGTGCTCCGAAGAGGCCGAGGAGCCGTCGAGCTGCACGTTGCGGAAGTCGCCGCCGCCGAACGGGCCGTCGTGGTTGCCGAGGAAGATGCCCTGGTACTCGCTACGACCCGAGAAGCGATCGATCAGCAGGTTGCGCACGCCGCCGTACTGCCACGGGTTGTTGCCGACATCCCACAGCTGGACGCAGACGAAGTGCGTCTCGCAGGAGAAGTTCTGCAGGACGACGTCGGCGCCCTGGTACGGAGGTCCGCCAGTCGAGAGGCCAACGCAGGCGTCGATCACGCCCTTGCCGGAGAGCTTGAAGCCTTCGAGATGAACGCGGCCGGTACAGGCGAAGACGGCTACCTGTGCCGAGGAGTTCTGATCGTTGACCATCTCGCAGCCCAGGCCGACGACGTTGCGCCAGCCCTGCAGAGTGAGGATCCGCTCGCGCAGAACCTCCTTGAAGTCGAGCAGGAGATCGAGGCCGGGCGAGGGCGCGACGAAGCGCGAGCTCGTGTTCGTGACCTGCTTGACGATTGGACTCGAGAGCGACGGCGGTGCCCAGGAGAGCTTTCCCACAAGCGACGGCGGGTCAGTGATCGCGCCAGAAGCTATGGAGCCAAGGATGACCACGCCATATTCGTGCGGCATGCCATCGCCGGGCCTGCCGATCCTCACCCAGTTCTGTGTCTTCGAGCTCGAGGCGTGCCGCTTGTTATCAGTCAGGGTCTGCGACCCGTCGATGGTAGGAATAAATCCTTCCTGCCCGTCGACGAAGTCCCAGCCGATCGTGATCGTTGTCGGGGTCTCCGTGATCTTGTAGACGTTCATGTCCTCCTACCTCCCGTAATCATCTGCCACAGAGCACTGAACGTGTCCCGCACGATCTCGTAAACCGTCCCGAGTGTGGCGATCAGCACAGCGAGCAGGAGCAGTCCCACGACGTAGGCCGCGACGATCACGGGCGCTGCTCCAGGTGCCGTCGCGCCAGCCAGCCGAGAACGCAGATGTTGAAGGCCACGACGAGAAGACTGAAGAGACTGCCCTTCACGATGTACGTCGCTGCCGCGATGACCGACGCCGCCGAGAGGCAGATAACGCCAGCCAATTTCATGAGCCCGGCACCCACATGATCCCTCTCATCCGCTGCTCGACCATGTATCCGACAGCGTTCTGTCGCGCCGTGGTCTGCGACTCTCCAGTGGCGAAGCCCCACATGAATGATCCCTCGTCGCTCACCCAGGTCAGCAGGCAGCCATACAGGCCGCCGGCGACACGACCGAGATAGTCGGGCTTGAGATTCTTGGCCCACTTGATGACCGGCGTGTCGTCTGGTTGCGGCAGATGGCCCATCACCCTCGCGAAGTCTGTCATCGATCCCCTTCCTTGATCTGCCGAACATAGAAGTCCGTGAACAGGAAGTTCCCGTTGATGAGGTTGTCGCAAAGCTCGTCAGCCTGTTCCCGAGTCAGCGGATGGGCGTCCTCGGTGGCCACGAACGTGTCATCCCCCAGCGGCTTGATGTAGCCGCGCTCGCCGGTCATTGTGCGGTGGAAGCAGACAGCCCAGGAAGGATCCGCGCTCATCGGAATCTCCGGCTTCCTCGACGACGAGAAGGATCGCGGTTCTCCTCCGCAAGCTGTGCCGGTCTGATCCCTCTGAGTACATTGGTCTGTGGGGTAACCGCCTCAAGATGCAATGGCCTCACGCACTTCAGCGAAGAGCACCCGGCGGCCTTGACATGATCGATCTGATAGCCGTCTGGTATCGGACCGACCAGCGCCTTGTAGACGACGCGATGGGCATAGTCGACTCCTCTCGTCCCGTCGGCTAGTGACCCGACGCCCACCACTCCGTACCCGTTCCCGTTGTCAGCGCCTTGGAAGATCCAGCACTCACCAACGACTCGCGTTCGCTCTAGCACGCGGATGTGCGGCGGCTTTGGCTGAAGCCCCTTCACGGCCCAGCTCTTCGGTCATCTATTTGCCATAAATGCATACAGAAGTCGTGCAGATTCACGTACTCGTCCGGCGGCGGCAGTAGCAACGCCATCGTCACATCGTCGGGGACGAGCTCGTAGCGAACGTCGGCGATCTCATCCCAGGTCGGATAGCGGTGCTGGTGGGCGATCGAGAGATGCCAGAGCATCGTCTCGGCAGGTGGCAACCAGATGCCCGCCGGCGCGGCACGGTTCGGTTCGCGCGCGCAGATCACCGAGCAGCCCGAGGCTGTTCGGTAGGCGTGATGGTCGCCCGGTAGATGCCCGATCGCGTCAGGCCGGTCGACCTCCGTGAGCTTCCCGGCTCGTCGGCCCTTGGCGCTACGTGGCCGCGTGCTCACCGCCCAAGCCTCGCCCTGCGCCGAGCCTGCCGCGCGCGCTTGTGCGCCCGCCGCAGCTTGACCGGACGGCAGTGCTTTACCGCGGCCCGGACCGCCTCTGGCTTGAAGCCGAAAAACTTGTTTAGACGGGCGACCCCAGCCTCGTGCTTATCGCGCGCTTCCTCTGTCTTCTTCTTGTCCAGGCGCCTCATGCCTGTCCCTCCCGCTTATCGAGCGGCATCCGCCCGTGGCGGCGAAGGGCGCGCGCGACGCTGCGCGCATCCTTGCGCCCGCTGGCCATCGCCAGCAGGCGGAATCGCTTCAGCCTGCGTGCCTTGCTCATGCGTCCCCCTCGATGCTCTTCGTCTCGAACTCCATCCACTGGTTCTGGTCGTGCCCGTGCGGGCAGACGAGTTCCTGGCTGACCTCGGTCCTCTCGGATATACCGAACTGGGTGACGATCTTGCGCGTTGTCTCGACTCGGCGCGCGAAGCGCGGCTCGCGACAGGTAAGGCAGAGGCCGTAGCAGAGCACGTTCTCGACCTCAGCCGCGCTCCACGCGCGCCGCCCCGATTTCGATTCTTCGATCTTGTCCATGTACGCCTGCGAGTAGGAATGCGTGTTGCAGACGGCCCAGCCCCAGCCGGTGTTCGCGCAGGGAGGCTCTTCGCAGCCGTCCACGAAGCAGTGGTAGCTCATCCGCGCTGCTCCGCGGCCATCCGCTCGAGAGCGCTCTTGACCACGCCGCGCACCCACTCCGCCGGCTCCTTCCCCGTCGCCTTGATCCGCCGCGCGTCCTTGGCGCGGATGTAGACCACCACGTTCTGATGCTCAGCCACTGATCACCTCACGCGAAGCAGGCGGATAGGTCTTCACGGCGTCTCGTCCTCGCGCGGGTGATATGCCCGCCGTCTGATCTCGCCCGCCAAGTCCTCGGCGTATGCCGCCGTGATCAGCGCCGCCGCCTCCAGCGTCGTCTGCGGCAGCTCGCTCAGCGTGCAGCCGCCGGGAACTCCGATCGCCTCGCGGATCGCGCGGCTGAGCCTGACCGTGACCTCGAGATCTGCGCTCTTCCACGTCCTCCAGCGCGCCCTTGCTGCCCCGGAGCAGGAGGTCACGTTTTCCTCTCCGCTTCGACGGACAGCGGGACGGCAGCCCCTTCTACAGCACCCGCACAGTCACACGGCTCGTCGTACTCGGCCCGCAACTCCTTGACGGCACGTACCGCGAGCACGTCAATGCCGGGAGCAATTTGCCCCATGTCCGACAGCGTTCTCGCTCCATCGGTGTCGGCCCCGGCGTGAACGAAGCACTCGAACAGTGCGTCCTCTAGCGCGGCTAGGCGAGCGGAGAGAGCGTCGAGCGCGGACTCAACAATGGGGTCACCCGACATGAAGCCATGCTCCACAGCCCGGCATGACGCTCCCCGGGTCGGATGGGTGAAGTGCTCCGAGATGTACTGTTCCGCAGCCTCCTTTGACGGGAACATGGCTCCATCCCTTGCTGTCTCCGTCCAGCGTTTCTCAGTTGCCGGATGCCAGCCGGTGTGTTCTAGCCATACAGTCGGTGTCTGTCTCTCCGGTTGACCGCGCTCGATGAGCCATTGGAAGGTCGTCCCCGTGGGTAGTGCTCCGTGCTTTGTCAGCGCCTCCCGGATAACCGTCCAATCCGATGCCGCGCTCACGTCCCCAACCGTTCTTCGAGTGCGGCTAGGCGAGCGGAGAGAGCGTCCGGGTCATCTTCCCGTGGTTCCCTCTTGGCGGCAGCGTCACAGTGAGCCAGCAGACCATCGAGAGTTCGCGCCGCGTCACTGAGTTTGCGGTGCGCGGCTTCCGCACGGACAGCACGGTCCTCAGCAGCCTCAGCGCGAGCGAAGTAGTGATCTGCCGCGAGTGCTTGCAGGGCATCGCTTGCTTCGTCCCGTTCCTTGCGGGCCGCGGCAAGCTCGGAGAGGAGCCACGACACGTCCTTCTGATACTCGCGCTCCCAAGGCCGCAGGCCCGTTGCGTCGTCGGTGCGCTCCTGTATCGCCTGTTCTCTCCCGTACCCGCGCGCGCTCATCCGACGGCCTTCCACAGCAGCATGCCGCCGGCAGCCAGAGTGAGCAGTGAGGCCGCCAGGCCGAGCCAGTCGCGGTCGACGATGCACCTGGCGACGCTCCCAGCAGCGACAAGAGTCGCCAGCCAGAGCGCCACCAGTGCAAAAGATCTACTCACCGCCAGACCACTGTACTACTTCACTAGTTCAGTATCAAGCCGCATCGGCCGCGCGCCGATTCTCGCGGCGCACCCGCTGCCAGAGAACGGGATGCCGCAGCCGCCAGACGAGACGCCGGCGCCGTGTCCAGCCGGGCTCGATCAGCCAGGGTGGCAGCGCGAAGGCCTGAGCGATTCGAGTCGGAGCGAGCCGCCTTCTCACGCCCAGCTCCCGCCCGCCGAGCTCGTCTCCTTCCGGCACGCCGCACACCAGGCCTTGGCCCCTCCCTCGTGCTGCTTGCAGGCCACCGGCTTGACCTTTCCTTCGCGCAAGCGAACCGATTTTTGCGGCGCCGCCGACTTGCCGCCGCGCACCCCCAGCGGATCCGCCTCACCCGTCGAGCGCACGCGCACTCCTTCGCAGCCGCCGCGGTTTCGCCCCTCGGCGTCGACACCATGTGAGCCGATCTCCCCCAGCTCCCCCTGCGGGCTGACTAGCCCCAGGTCGCCCTCGCCTGGTTTGCCGCTGCCGCCGGCTCCCCCGCCGCTCTCGATCTCGACCCGCGCCCCGTTCTGCAGCGCCTCCGTCATATCCAGCCCGTCACCCTCGAGCTGCTGCACGACCCACTCGTTCAGCGAGAGCCCGGCGAGCGCCGCGCGTTCCCGCCAGCGGGAGATCTGCGCCTCACCCTCGGGGCGAACTGTCAGTCTCGGGCGATCACTGGGCAAGGTGACGTCACCCTAGCGCGAGGTGACGTCACCTGCCGAGCGCCCGCGACTGAGGTGACGTCACTTCCAGCTGTAGGTGACGTCACCTTTGCTGGACTAGTGCACCACGTACACCGTGATTTTCTGTGTGTATGGCGAGGGGCTCTGCGCCCAGGATCGAGGGGGGAGGGGTAGGGGTAGCAGCGAAGTTCGGCACGGCGGCGCCCGTCGGCGGCGGCGGGCTAGCTCGCGGGCAGGCGGCGCCGGTACGGGCTAGGACGTCGACCGCGAGCCGGGCGCCCGTCTACGGGCTAGCAGGCGCCGCGCGGGCGCCCGTAGGGGTCGGGCGCGAGGACCGATTCTCGGCCGACTGAGAAAGGCGGAACGGGTGACTAGGCAGGCATCCGCCCGATGGTGTAGAACTACGGGTGACACGAAGACCAAGACGCGGCGCGGCAAGCGGCGGCACACGGGTAGCTATCCGATGCAAGCGGCAAGTCAAGCGGGCGAGACGTCCTAGTGGTACGTGCACCAGACAACCTCAATCGACCGTGACTCACTCACCCAGTGAAGGAGTCACGAATGAGCAAGATCGACAGGGCAGCCCTCAAGGCAGCCCTAGACGCCGCCCTTTCGGCTATTGGCGCTTTGCGCGTCAAGGCGGGCGAGACTCAGCAGGCAAACCGTGGAGTCATGCTCGGCCTTGCGGTCGAGCTATGGCTCGGCGGTGAGGCATACTCGGCGCTTCATCCGGCGGCATCAGTCGTCGACTGGGCGGTTGAGCATGCGCAAGGATTCGGTCAGGACGGCGGCGGCATTAGCCCGCAGACAGCCTACCGACTCCGCAACGCTGGCAGAGTCGCGACCGTGCTAGGCACGAAGCTAGACGGGCGAGACGTCAACTACACATCGCTCGTGCCTCTGCACCGCTACATCGCGGCGGCAGCAGGCAAGAGCGAGAAGGACCAGGCCACGGCCGCCCGCAAGGTAGGCACGTTGTGGTCGCAAGCGGTCAAGGCGGCAGGGCGCCGCGGGCGCCCTACCGAAGAAGCGGTCAAGGTCCTCTGCGAAGCCGATATGCCTTCGGGTACACGCGGCAGCAAGGGCGCCACGGCCGAAGGGCGGAAGGCAGCGAAGACAACCTCGCGAGCCTCATCCGCCACCAAGGCGGCAGCGAAGAACGAGCCGACCAAGGGCAACGAGCCGACTACGAGCGTTGTGGTCGAGTCGGCAG
>Ga0334722_10000337_pt1 | contig 71367 bp, 65 predicted proteins | sample C3_bottom_MG_FD_207210 | JGI IMG/M metagenome (GOLD analysis project Ga0334722, IMG submission 207210) | Sediment microbial communities from Yellowstone Lake, YNP, Wyoming, USA - C3_bottom | ecosystem: Environmental > Aquatic > Freshwater > Lake > Sediment | place: USA: Wyoming | collected...
GCGGCCTCGGCATCGGTAATTTCGATGCGGGCGAGCCAGGCGACCCGTTTCACCTCGGGTAAAGTCAAGGACATGGAATTTGCGCTTAAATGGTGCGTTAAAGTGCGGTATTATAACGTATTTACCAGCCCAAATTCGAATTGGAACATTAGCAAATGTTTGGATTTTTACGCGGTTATTTCTCCGATGACCTGGCCATTGACCTGGGCACTGCCAACACGTTGATCTACGTGCGTGGCAAAGGCATCGTATTGGACGAACCTTCGGTCGTCGCCATCAGACAGGAAGGCGGCCCCAGCGGCAAGAAAACGATACAGGCGGTGGGCAAGGAAGCGAAGCAAATGCTCGGCAAGACACCGGGCAACATCGTCGCCATCCGCCCGATGAAGGACGGGGTGATCGCCGACTTCACCGTGACCGAGCAGATGCTCAAGATGTTCATCAAGAAGGTGCACGTGTCGCGCCTGCTCTCGCCCAGCCCGCGCATCATCATCTGCGTGCCCTGCGGCTCGACCCAGGTCGAGCGGCGCGCGATCCGCGAATCGGCGATCGGCGCCGGCGCGTCGCAGGTATTCCTGATCGAGGAACCGATGGCTGCGGCGATCGGCGCCGATCTTCCGGTGGCAGAAGCGACCGGCTCGATGGTGGTCGACATCGGCGGCGGCACCACCGAAGTGGGCGTCATATCGCTGGGCGGCATGGTGTACGCGGGCAGCGTGCGCGTCGGCGGCGACAAGTTCGACGAAGCCATCATCAACTACATCCGCCGCAATTACGGCATGCTGATCGGCGAGGCCACCGCCGAAAAAATCAAGAAGGAAATCGGTTCCGCCTTCCCCGGTTCGGAGGTGCGCGAAATGGAAGTCAAAGGACGCAACCTCGCCGAAGGCATACCGCGCAGTTTCACCATTTCCTCCAACGAAATCCTGGAAGCGCTCACCGATCCGCTGAACAGCATCGTCAGCGCGGTGAAGTCCGCACTCGAGCACACGCCGCCGGAACTCGGCGCCGACATCGCCGAGAAAGGCATGGTGCTCACCGGCGGCGGCGCGCTGTTGCGCGACGTCGACCGTCTGCTGATGGAGGAAACCGGGCTGCCGGTGATCGTGGCCGACGATCCTCTGACCTGCGTGGTGCGCGGATCCGGCATGGCGCTGGAGCAAATGGACAAGCTCGCCTCGATCTTCACCAATGACTGAATCCGGCGATGGATGCGTGGCAATGAGCCACCCGATTCACCGGCGCGCATCCATCGCCCGCTAGCGCCGACATGGAACACCAGCCGCCACCGTTCTTCAATCGCGGTCCGGCACCTCTGGTCCGCCTTACCTTCTTCGTTTCGCTTGCGATCCTGCTGATGGTTCTGGACGCGCGCTTTCGCTATGCCGAGAACGTGCGCCAGGTGGTGGCACTCGCCGCCTATCCGATACAGCGCGTCGCGATGGCGCCGGTGGACTTGTTCCTCGCCGTGACGAATTACTTCAGCACGACCACGACGCTGCGCGAGGAGAACACCGCGCTCAAGATGAAGCAGTTGCGCGCGGCGCCCGATATGCTGCAACTGGAGGCGCTGAAGGAAGAGAACAGCCAGCTGCGCCGCCTGCTGGATGCGCAGGAGCGGCTGCCGCGCAAATCGGTGTTTGCCGAGATTCTCTACGCTGCACGCGACCCGTTCTCGCGCAAAGTGGTGATCGACAAGGGCTCGCAAAACGGCATCGCCGCCGGCCAACCCGTGATCGACGATATCGGCGTGATCGGCCAGGTGACGCGCGTGTACCTGCTGATGAGCGAGGTGACGCTGCTCTCGGACAAGGACCAGGCGATCCCGCTGCAGGTGCTCAGGAACGGCTTGCGCGCGGTCGCCTACGGCGGCGCCGAAGGCGGCATGCTCGATCTGCGTTTCATGGCAGCGAACGCGGATATCAAGAGCGGAGACATCCTGGTCACTTCGGGCATAGACGGAACCTACCCGCCGGGACTGCCAGTCGCCACCGTAGCGCGCATCGAGCGCGATGCGGCCTATGCGTTCGCCAGGATTACACTTTCGCCGACTGCAGGCACCGACCGCTATCGCCAGGTCCTGGTGTTGTCGAGCGAAGCGAAACCGCCGCCGCCGGAAACCGCGCAGCCGGAGCGCAAACCGCCCAAACCGAAGCGCCAGCGCAAGGCCGAGTAAGATGCGATTACAAGCACATACGCAGCCGATCCTGCTGCCGGCCAAAGTCAGTTTCATCGTGCTGACCCTGGCGCTGGGCCTGCTGTTCGACCTTCTGCCCTGGCGCAGTCTGGTGGGCGTGCCGGACATCACCGCGGTGGTGCTCACCTTCTGGTGCATCCGCCAGCCGCGCAGGGTCGGCATCGGCATCGCATGGTCGCTGGGCCTGCTGCTCGACGTCGGCAACGGCGCACTGCTGGGCCAGCATGCGTTCGCCTATTCGGTGCTCGCGTTTCTGGCGTTTGCGGTGCACCGGCGCATCCTCTGGTTTCCGCAGTGGCAGCAGGCGCTGCATGTGCTGCTGCTGCTCTTGTCGACGCAACTGCTGATGCTGGTGATACGGATCGCCGCCGGCGCCGATTTTCCGGGCTGGACCTATTTCGCCGGCAGTTTCATCTGCGCGGCGCTGTGGCCCGCGCTGAGTTTCGTCCTGCTGTTGCCGCAGCGACAGGCGGAGGCCATGGATGAGAACCGGCCGATCTAGACTATGCGTCTAGCCGAATTCAAGGACCACCAGCGGGAGTTGTATTACTTTCAGCTGCGCATCGGCATCGCCGGGGTGTTCGTCCTCGCCGCCTTCTCGCTGCTGCTCGTGCGCTTCATCTACCTGCAGATCGTGCAGTACGACTACTATCGCACCAAGGCCGAAGACAACCGCATCTCCATCGTGCCCATCATGCCCAACCGCGGGCTGATTCTCGACCGCAACGGCACCGTGCTGGCGCGCAACTACTCGGCTTACACCCTGGAAATATCGCCGGGCAAGGTCGGGGGCCTCGAGAAAACCATCAACGAGTTGGGGGCCGTGGTCGAGATCCGCCCGAGTGATCGCGCCCGCTTCAAGCGGCTGATGATCGAAGCCAAAGGGGCCGACAGCCTGCCTATCCGCACGCGCCTGACCGACGAGGAGGTGGCCAGATTCGCGGTCAACCGCTATCGCTTTCCCGGCGTCGACATCCAGGCGCGCCTGTTCCGCCAGTACCCGTTGAAAGAACTCGCGTCGCATGTGACGGGTTACATCGGCCGCATCAACGACCGCGACGTGGAGCGCATAGACGACGCGGGGCTCAGCGCCAACTACAAGGGCACGGACCACATCGGCAAGACCGGGCTGGAGCAAAGCTACGAGAACGAGCTGCACGGCATTACCGGCTACGAGCAGGTCGAAGTGGACTCTGCCGGACGCGGCGTGAGAACGCTCTCGCGCACCTCCCCCACGCCGGGCAACAATCTCGCGCTGACGCTCGACATCAAACTGCAGGAGGTGGCCGAGCAGGCTTTCGGCGACAATCGCGGCGCGCTGGTGGCGATCGAACCGTCCACCGGCGGCATCCTCGCTTTCGTTTCCAAACCCGGCTTCGATCCCAACCTGTTCGTCGACGGCATCGACCCGGCCAGTTGGGACGAGCTCAACACCTCGACGGACCGCCCGATGGTGAACCGCGCGCTGGCCGGAACCTATCCGCCGGGCTCCACCTTCAAGCCCTATATGGCCCTGGCCGCGCTCGAACTGGGAAAGCGCACGCCGCAGCAGACGATCAACGACCCCGGCTATTTCAATTTCGGCGGCCATCGCTTTCGCGACGACAAGCCCGGCGGTCACGGCTCGGTCGACATGTACAAGTCCCTGGTCGCGTCCTGCGACACCTATTACTACATGCTCGGCAACGATCTGGGTATAGACAATATCGCGCGCTTCATCGGGCGCTTTGGTTTCGGCGCGAAGACCGGCATCGACGTGGAAGGCGAGGCCACGGGCGTGCTGCCGTCGCAGGAGTGGAAACGCAAGCACTTCAGAAGACCGGAGCAGCAGAAATGGTATGCCGGCGAAACCATCAGCGTTGGCATAGGCCAGGGCTATAACGCGTACACGCCGCTGCAGATGGCGCAGGCGATGGCGACGCTCGCCAACAACGGCGTCATGTACCGCCCGCACCTGGTGAACTACATCGAGAACATCAGGAGCGGCGAACGCACCCTGGTCGAGCCCAAGCTCAAGAGCGCGATCGCGCTGAAGCCGGCCAACATCGAGTTCATCCAGCACGCCCTGGCCGGGGTGAACATCGAGGGCACGGGGGCGCGCGCCTTTGCCAAGGCCGAGTACACCAGCGCCGGCAAGACCGGCACGGCGCAAGTGGTCGCGATGAAGCAGAACGAGAAGTACAACGAAAAGAACGTGGCCGAACGCCACCGCGATCACGCCCTGTTCATCGCGTACGCTCCGCTGGAAAGCCCTAAAATCGCGCTCGCGGTAGTGGTGGAAAACGCCGGCTTCGGCGCGCGCGCCGCGGCGCCGATCGCGCGCCAGGTACTGGATTACTATCTGCTCGGCAAGCGCATCGACCGGCCTGCGGCCGAGGTTCCTGGAGACGAAGGCGATGATTAGGGAGATCTGGCTGCGTTTTACCGACAAGATCGATCCGCCGCTGTTCGCGCTCGCATTCGCCCTGCTCGTGCTCGGACTCATCACCCTGGCGAGCGCCGCGCACGATACGCCGTCGCGCATCAGCGGCCAGGTGGTCAGCATTCTGGTGGCCCTCGCGGTGATGTGGTCGGTGGCGCAATTCCAGCCGCAGACGCTGATGCGTTTCGCGCTTCCCACTTACGCGCTCGGGCTCGCGCTGCTGGTCGCCGTAGCGCTGTTCGGCGATGTCGTCAACGGCGCGCGCCGCTGGTTGAACCTGGGCATCACCCGCATCCAGCCTTCTGAAATCATGAAAATCGCCATGCCGCTGATGCTCGCCTGGTATTTCCACAAGCATGAGGCGAGCCTGCGGCTGCGCGAGTTTTTTGTCGCCAGCCTGCTGCTGCTGCTGCCAGTGATGCTGATCGCGCGCCAGCCCGACCTCGGCACCGCGCTGCTGGTGACCGCGGCCGGCTTCTACGTGATTTTCCTCGCCGGCCTGTCGTGGAGACTGCTGCTCGGCCTGGTGCTCGCGGGCGGCGCCAGCCTGCCCTTCCTGTGGTCGCTGATGCACGACTACCAGCGCCGCCGTATCCTGACCCTGCTCGATCCGTCTTCGGACCCGCTGGGCGCCGGTTATCACATCATCCAGTCGGTCATCGCCGTGGGCTCGGGCGGCCTCGCAGGCAAGGGCTGGCTCAGAGGCACGCAGGCGCACCTGGAGTTCATCCCCGAACGGTCCACCGACTTCATATTCGCCGTGTTCTCCGAGGAATTCGGGCTGATCGGAAATTGCCTGCTGCTGCTGCTTTACCTGCTGCTGATCGGCCGCGGTCTGGCGATTGCCGCCAATGCGCCCACGTTTTTCGCGCGCCTCCTGGCCGGCGCCGTGACACTGAGTTTTTTCACCTACGCTTTCGTCAACATGGGCATGGTGAGCGGCATTCTGCCGGTGGTCGGCGTACCCCTGCCGCTGGTATCCTTCGGCGGCACAGCGCTGGTGACACTGTTCCTCGGAATCGGCATACTGATGAGCATACACAGGCACCGCAAGCTGGTTCAGACTTGAGCGCAAAGACCAACACGCAACCGCAGCCGCCGGGACCGGCGATGACAGCTTCGCTTTACCCTGCATCCACGGCGCTGGTCGCGTCGGCCATCGTCATGGCCGCGCTGCTCGGCGGATGCGGCAGCGCGCCCAAGCGCGGGGCAATAGCCCGGGACGATAGCGTTGGCGCAAGAAAGCCCGCGACCGCCGCGGCAGCGCCGCGCGCTAGCCGCGGCGGCGGCTACTACCAGGACGATGGTCCGGGCGATAACCCGCCGGCAAACCTGGACCAAATTCCGGACGCCGAACCCAGGCCGGAGCCGCTCGCCCAGGCCGCCAACAATCCCTATACCGTGTTCGGCCAGCAGTACGTGCCGTACCGGACCCTCGCACCCTACCGGCAGCGCGGCATCGGCAGCTGGTACGGGCGCAAGTTCCACGGCCAGCGCACTTCCAGCGGCGAACCCTACGACATGTACGCCATGAGCGCGGCGCATACGACGCTGCCGATCCCGAGCTACGCGCGCGTGACCAACCTTGCAAACGGCCGCGGCGTGATCGTGCGCATCAACGATCGCGGCCCGTTTCATTCCGGGCGCATCATCGACCTGTCCTACGCTGCCGCGTACAAGCTCGGCTACGCAGGCGCGGGCAGCGCATCGGTGGAAGTCGAATCCATTACCGCGGATGAGATGCCGCTGATTGCCGCGCGGCAATGGCAAGCGCCTGCGGCCGTGGCCAGCGCACAGGAGCAGCAGCCGCTTGCCGCTACCCAGCCGATAGCGCCTGAGATCCTGGCGGCCGCGATGCCGTTGCAGGTCGAGCCGCCCAAACCGGTGCCGGCAATTCCGGTCGATGTCAGGTCTGGCGGCATTTACCTGCAGCTCGGCGCTTTTTCGGCGCGCGACAACGCCGAGAATTTCCGCGTCCGCGTCTATCAGCAACTCGCCTGGTTGAATGACGCGATCCGGATTTTTGCGCATGGCGGCGTGTACCGCCTGGATCTGGGCCCCTACCGCGACCGCGATGAAGCCGCCGGGATGGCGGCGAAAATCAGCGAGGCCTTGCAATTCAAACCGATGATAGTCGTGCGCTAAGCCGGCACAGGATGAAACCAGCTCTATACGCGATGTGCATCGTCCTGGCGCTATGCGGATGCGCCGAACTGCCGAAGCCGGCCGCAGCGCCGCAGGCGGCAGCGGCCAGACCCGGGAGCATTCCGGTGGCACAGTTGCTGCGCCGCCCCGGCGGCTACTACAAGGACGACGGGCCCGACGGCGCGCCCCCGGTCGATCTGGACACGATCGCCGATGCCGTCCCCAAGCCCGAGCCGCTGAATGCTCACGCCAACGACCCTTACGTCGTGTTCGGCAAAGAATATGTGCCGGAGACGGGGTTTTCGGCGCACCGAAAGCAGGGCACGGCCTCGTGGTACGGGCGCAAGTTTCACGGCCAGCGCACCTGGAGCGGCGAAATTTACGACATGTACGCTATGACCGCCGCCCACCCGACGCTGCCGGTCCCCAGCTACGCCCGCGTCACGAACCTGCAAACCGGGAAATCGGTGGTGGTGCGCATCAACGACCGCGGTCCGTTTTCCTCCGGCCGCATGATGGATCTGTCGTTCGCGGCAGCCTACAAGCTCGGCTACGCCGACAGCGGCATCGCTGCGGTGGAAGTGGAGAGCATCGTGCTCGCCGCAGCGGCGCCGCCCGCGCCTGCGGCAACCGCTGCACCAGCCGACGACATTCCGATAAGCGCGGAAGCGGCGGGCATCTACCTGCAACTTGGCGCATTTTCGTCGCACGCGAACGCCGAGAGCTTCCGCGACAGCGTCCGCAAACAGCTTTCCTGGATCAAGCAGCCGGTCCTGATCCAGCAACGCGGCAAGCTGTTCCGCCTGCACCTGGGGCCCTACCCCACCCGCGGCGAGGCCAATGCGATCGCGGAAAAAATACGCGAGGAACTCGATTTCAAGCCATTGGTCGTAAGGAAGTAGACGCCGGTTTCGGCCGCTCCGAACGAGCCGTCGGGGGCGGGCTGATATAATCGACGCTTTAGCGACCCCTTCATGACACTGAAACACCTGCTCGCCTGCCTGCTGTTGCTGCCCGCCTTCGCGTTCGCGGACGCGCCTCCTCCTCCCCCCATTGCCGCCAAAGCCTGGCTGTTGTACGACCTCACCAGCGGTCAGACCATCACCAGCGCGAACGAGCATGAGCGGATCGAGCCCGCCTCGCTGACCAAGCTGATGACCGCTTATCTCGCCTTCTCGGCGCTGCGGCAAAAGACCCTGACGCCGGAACAGATCGTGCCGGTATCGGAGCGCGCCCGGAAAGCGCCGGGCTCGCGCATGTTCATCGAGCCGAAAAACCCGGTCAAGGTGGACGAGCTGCTGCACGGCATGATCACGCAGTCGGGCAACGACGCCTGCATCGCGCTCGCCGAAGTCATCGCCGGATCCGAAGACGCCTTCGCGCAAACGATGAACCGCGAAGCCCAGCGCCTGGGCATGAAAGATACGAATTTCGTCAACGCAACCGGCCTGCCCGATCCCAAGCACTACTCGAGCGCGTACGACCTGGGGCTGCTCGCCTCGGCGCTGATCCGCGATTTCCCCGAGTATTACCCGCTATATTCGCTGCGCGAGTACCGCTATAACAATATCACCCAACCCAACCGCAACCGCCTGCTGTGGCTGGACCCGAACGTGGACGGCATGAAGACGGGCTATACTGAGAGCGCCGGATTCTGCCTGGTCGCATCGGCCAAGCGCGGACCGCGGCGCCTGCTGTCGGTGGTGCTGGGCGCGAATTCCGACAGCGCTCGGGCGCAGGAAAGCCTGAAACTGCTGAACTACGGTTTTCAGTTCTGGGATTCAGTGAAACTGTACGAGAAGGGAAAGGCGGTGAGCACCCTGGAGGTATGGAAGGGAACCGAGAGACGGCTCAATGCCGGGTTCCTGTCCGATTTTTATATCAGCGTTCCGCGCGGACTCGGCGATCAACTGAAAGCGGATCTGGTAAGCATGCAGCCGCTGGTCGCGCCGATAGGCATCGGACAAAAAGTGGGCACGGTCAAGGTTACGCTGCAGAACAAGCTGCTGGGCGAGTATCCGGTGGTGGCGCTGGAGAACGTGGCGGTCGCAGGATTTTTCGGCCGCGCCTGGGACAGCATGCGGCTCTGGTTCAAGTGAGCGCCGCTGCGCGGCCCGCATGCTGAGCGTGGGCCCCGATCGCAGTCAAAGTTCCGGTGGAACACATAACAGGAGCGATAAATGATCTATCTGAACGGCGAATGGATGCCGATCGAGGAAGCCCGAATCCCGGTGCTCGATCGCGGCTTCATTTTTGGCGACGGCGTGTATGAAGTGATTCCTTCCTATTCCGGCCACCCGTTCCGGCTGCGCGAGCATCTCGTGCGCCTGCAATCCAGCCTCGACGGCGTGCGCATGGCCAACCCCTACGCCGTGGAGCGATGGGATGAACTGGTGCGCGAGATCGTGGCGAAGAATCCGTGGGAAGACCAGGGGGTGTACCTGCAGGTGACGCGCGGCGTGGCGCCGCGCGACCATGCTTTCCCCAAAGGCGTGAAACCGACCGTGTTCATGATGTCCAATCCGCTGACCACGCCGCCGCAGGACCAGCGCGAGCGCGGCGTGGCTGCGATCACCGTCGCCGACAACCGCTGGCTGCGCTGCGACATCAAGTCGGTGTCACTGCTCGCCAATTGCCTGCTGCGACAGACCGCCGTCGACGCCGGCGCGGCCGAATCGGTGCTGCTGCGCGACGGCCTGCTCACCGAGGGCTCGGCGAGCAATATTTTTCTGGTCAGGAAAGGCGTCATCATCACCCCGCCCAAAACCAATTTCATCCTGCCCGGCATCACTTACGACGTCGTGATCGAACTCGCGCGCGCCAACCGGATGCCGCTGGAAATCCGCCAGGCGAGCGAAGCCGAGCTGCGCGACGCGGACGAACTCTGGCTCACCTCCTCGACCAAGGAAGTGCTGCCGATTTCGACGCTCGACGGCAAGCCGGTCGGCCGCGGAGAAAACGCGGGCAAACCCGGACCGGTGGCCGCGCGCATGTATCAGCTCTACCAGGACTACAAGCGCACGGTGATGCGTGCGCCGGCCAAGGTTTGAGCGCCCGTTGCAAAATGAATTTTGCAGCGGCAAATATAGGGGAGTATGAGGGGAGATATCCCCTCATGTTGTAATGACCGCCGATCCTGAACCCGAGACGCTGCTCGCCTTTCCCTGCGACTTTCCAATCAAAGTCATGGGCGAGACCCAGCCCGGGTTTGCGCAGGCGGTGATGGCGGTGGTCCTGCGCCACGCGCCGGATTTCGACGCCGCCACCATGGAGATGCGCAAGAGCCGCCTCGGAAAATACCTGTCGCTCACGGTCACCGTGCGCGCCAACTCGCGCGAACAACTGGATGACCTGTATCGCGAGCTGTGCGACCATCCGATGGTCAAGATGGTTCTGTAAGCGCGGCATGCACAGCGAACAGCGCCAACACGACACTGCGCGGACGACGACGCCTGCGCTCGGCTCCGCCCCGCGCACGCTGAATTCCGCGCCCTGCGTAAAGCGTCTAGGCCTGGCCGAGTATGGGCCGACTTATGCGGCCATGCGCCAGTTCACGACCTCGCGCGCGGAGGACACGCCGGACGAAATCTGGCTGCTTGAGCACCCGCCGGTCTACACCGCTGGCCTCGCCTGCCGACCCGAGCACCTGCCGCGCGAACCCGGCATCGCGCTGGAGCGCGTCGATCGCGGCGGCCAGATCACCTATCACGGTCCGGGCCAGGCGGTGATGTACACGCTGCTCGATCTCGCGCGGCGCAATCTGAAGATCAGGACCTTCGTCGGCCTGCTCGAGCAGGCCGTGATCGACACACTGGCGCGCTATGGCGTTTCGGCGCTGCGCCAAGCCGGCGCGCCGGGGATCTATGTGGACGGCGCAAAAATCGCGGCGCTGGGCCTGCGCGTGCGAAGCACGGGGTGCTATCACGGCGTGGCCCTGAACGTGGACATGGACCTCGCGCCTTTTCTCGCGATCGACCCCTGCGGCTACCCCGGCCTGGCGGTGACGCAGGCGCGCGATCTGGGCATCACGGCCTCCCCCGGCGAGCTGGGCGAACAGCTCGCCGCCGAATTGACCCGACTCCTGCAGCAACATGAGCGCGGGCGCTGAAAAAGGCCGCGCCAAAACGGCGCGCATTCCGATCAAGATCCTGCCTCAGGAGCGCCTGAGCAAGCCCGCGTGGATCCGGGTCAAGGCCGGCTCCGGCAACACGCGCTTCGACGAAATCAAACAACGCCTGCGCGAGAACCAGCTGCACACGGTGTGCGAGGAAGCCTCCTGCCCCAATATCGGCGAATGCTTCGGCAAGGGCACCGCGACGTTCATGATCCTGGGCGACCTGTGCACGCGGCGCTGCCCGTTCTGCGACGTCGCCCACGGGCGCCCGGCGGCGCCGGACGCGGGCGAACCGGAACATCTGGCGCAAACCATCGCCGCGCTCGCGCTCGATTACGTGGTCATCACCAGCGTCGATCGCGACGACCTGCGCGACGGCGGCGCCGGGCATTTCGCCGACTGCATACGCACCGTGCGCGCGCTTTCGCCGCGCACGCGCATCGAGGTGCTGGTGCCCGATTTCCGCGGCCGGCTGGAAATCGCGCTGCAAATACTCGCCGCCGATCCGCCGGACGTGATGAATCACAATCTCGAAACCGTGCCGCGGCTGTACCGTCAGGCCCGCCCGGGCTCGGATTACCTGCATTCGCTCAAACTGCTGCAGGAATTCAAGGCGCTCCGGCCTGACGTGCCGACCAAGTCCGGCCTGATGCTGGGCCTGGGCGAGACCGACGAGGAGATCCTCGGCGTGATGCGCGACCTGCGCGCGCACGGCGTGGACAGGCTCACCATAGGCCAGTACCTGCAGCCCACCGCGCACCACCTGCCGGTGCTGCGCTACGTCCACCCCGACGGCTTTCGCGCGTTCGAGCAGGCAGCCGCGGAATTGGGATTCCTGCACGCCGCGATCGGACCGATGGTGCGTTCGAGCTATCACGCCGACCGGCAGGCCGAAGCGGCGGAGAACGCTCGCCGGTAGGGCCTGTTAACATTCAGCACATGAGCGCGACGGGGGTAATTTGGGATGCAGCGCAAGGCGCGAGGAGTGCCGTTTGGTTATTCCAAACAAGCGACGAGCAACGCCGCACGGCGCCCAAATTATCCCCCGTCCCTTCGGGTTGCCTCCAAATGCGGTGCCTGCGGCGTTGCGCTCCTCGCCAAGGGAGCCAACCCTTGGCTTCGTCGCGCGCCTTGCAGTCATCCGCATTTGGAGGCAACGCGTCTCATGCGGTGAATGTTAACAGGGCCTAGTGTCCTGAGCGTACCGTCGCGCGAAGGCAGTCAATTCAATCCGAGAACCGTCTTGATCGCGACAGCCAGAACGTCGAACTGGTAAGGTTTGGACACGTAGCCATCGGCCCCGCTGGTCATGCCCTGCAGCACGTGTTCGGGGCTTGCGTGGCCCGTGAGCATGATAACCGGGACGGAGCCAAACTTGGGGTGCTTGCGTATCTTTTGCAGAAGATCGAAGCCGCTGATTCCGGGCAGGCCCACATCGAGGAGTATCAGATCGGGAAACGGCAGCTTCTGCAACTCGGCTACTATGGTCTTAAGATCGGACGCCGTCCGCACAGTGTAGCCGTCCAGGGTGAGTTTCCTCGCCAGGATTTGCACCAACGGCACATCGTCCTCGATGCAGAGGATGTAACGCTTGGCCCCGGGCGCGAGCGGTGCAACCTTTGCCGCCGGGCGCACGATATTGATGCAGTAGCCCGACTGCTGCAGCTTGAAGGTTTCCTCTTTTACTTCCTTCCGCTGCGCTTCCGAGACCGTCGCCAACGACGGCGGGGCCTCCGGCGGGCCCTCAAGCTTCGGCCGGCCTTCAAATATGGCGGCGAACTCTTCGTCGTCGCTATCCGACGTTGCGTTCATGTCAATTCGGCGATAAGAAATCTTAACTTTTGCATTGTCGCACGTCTTGCCAACCGGGACCCCGCCGGGCCGACAATTTCGCGTTTTCAAATTGCGGACCTTGGCGGAATTTCAGTAGGCCAGGGGTGTGACAGACAGTTCGCGCCCTTTCTACACCTAGCGGCCGTTGCGATCGACCGAGATCAGGCACAATATTCCCTGAGAGCAACGCTCGCGCTCAAGGACAGCGTCAAGAAAGTGTGTCTCTACGACAATACCGCAGGGGTGTTCGGACTTGCTTAGCACGCTCGTGCACCGTGAATGTCTCTCTTCCCTCACAACGGAGCCCCGATGACCGACAAAATCCAGCAGGTGTATGTGATTCAAGGGCGCGGTCAGCGCGACTACTCAGATTGCCAAACTGTGCTGGCTCAGCTTCCCGCGCGCGTGACACTACTGCCGTTCATCGCCACGGAGGAGGAGGTGATTGCCCGCGCGCGCGATGCCGACGCGCTCGTGGTCACGTCCTCGCCGATCGGCCGCAAGGTCATGGCCGCGCTCGAGGACCTCAAGGTCGTGGTGCGTACCGGAGTAGGTTACGACGTCATCGACGTTCCCGCCGCGACCGAGTTGGGCGTCGTCGCCGTGAACATCCCGGACATCTGGGTGCGCGAGGTCGCCAACCACACGATGGCGCTCCTCCTCGCCTGGAACCGAAAGCTCATCACGCTCGACCGCAACGTGCACGCGGGCAGCTGGGGAGCCGGAGTCCCCGGCGCGTGGACGGGCTCACTGTACGGCGAGACTGTGGGCATCGTGGGCCTGGGCAATATCGGCAGCGCCTTTGCCCGTCGCCTGGTCGCCTTCGAGGCCAACATAATCGCCCACGATCCCTACGTCGACGACGCGCACTTCAAGGCGCTCGGCGTCGAGCGCGTAGCGCTCGAGACGCTGGCGCAGCGGGCCGACTACGTGTCCGTCCACACCCTGCTTAATGCTGAGACGCGCCATCTCATCGACGAAGCTTTTTTGCGCCGCATGAAGCCGACGGCCCTGCTCATCAATACCGCGCGCGGCCCAGTGGTGGACGAACGCGCGCTGGCCCAGGCGCTCGCTGAGCAGCGGCTGGCTGGCGCCGCACTCGACGTGTGGGAGCAGGAGCCCATCGCCAGCGACCATCCGCTGCTCGGCATGGACAACGTTATCGCCACGCCCCATGCGGCTTTCTTCTCGTCGTCCGCGGTAGCCCGGGTGCCGCGCCGATGCGGCGAGGAAGTCGCCCGCGTTCTCACCGGCCAGCAGCCGCTCAATGTGGTCAATCCCGAGGTCTACGCACCCGGGGCGGCGCGACGCGCGCGCTAGCTGGCCCTCGCCACCTGCTTCGGGCCGCTCCAGCCTACCACCGCTTGCTTGCGAGATAACGTGCGGCGACCTGTGCTCTGCGCCGGGCATTGTTGGCATGCAACCGGATAAGGCGATAAGCTGCTTGACGAATCCGTCACCCCAAGGTTCTGCCATGAACGCTCGTTTCAGCTTCGTCGCCGCCGTTCTCACGCTGTTCGCCGCCCCGGCCCTCGCCATCGGGCTCGCGGATCTGTCCAACAAAGACACCACCGCCGCCCTCAAGGCGGCGCTGACGAACAGTTCGCTGGCGGCGGTGGAGGTCCTGGCCAAGCAGGACGGTTTCCTGGGGAATGCACGGGTCAAGATCCCGCTGCCCGCCGGCCTGCACAAGGTCGAAGGCCTGATGCGCGGCCTCGGCATGGGCAAGTATGCGGATGAATTGGTCACAACGATGAATCGTGCCGCCGAAACCGCGGTGGTCGAAGCCAAGCCGCTGCTGGTGAATGCGGTGAAGAACATGAGCGTGCAGGACGCCAAGGGCATACTCAGCGGCGGCGAGGATGCCGCGACGCAGTACTTCAAGCGCAGCACGGCGGCCGGACTCACCGTCAAATTTCTGCCCATCGTAAGGAAGGCGACGCAGAAAGTGAAGCTGGCCGACAAGTACAACGAGTTCGCCGGCAAGGGGGCCAAGTTCGGCCTGATCGATCAAAAGGACGCGGACCTGAACAATTACGTCACGCAGAAGGCGCTCGACGGGTTGTTCCTGATGATTGCCGAAGAGGAAAAGAAGATCCGCCAGGACCCGACGGGCAGCGCAAGCAGCATCATCAGCAAAGTGTTCGGCGCGATCGGCAGGTAGGGCTCAGGATCGTTCTAGAAGAACACCTCGCAACGGCGCGACCCGGCCTCCAGTTCGAACATGGCGTAGCGGATGACATTGGCCGCTTTCTGCAAGCCGCTCTTGGACAACTGCGTCGGCTTGTCATAGTCCTCAGGCTCATTGCAGATCAGGCGCAGGTCGATCAGGGAAACGCGCGCCGCGACCGCACGCTTGGTGACGCGGTCGTTGAATACCGCGAGCGCGGCGCAGGCGGTGCGCTGGCGCTCCGGGTTCTTGTAATTGGGCTGAAACATGGTGCACACCATGATGACCAGCCGTGCCGCCTGGGCGACGTGGATCAGCCGGTCGAGCGTGCGTTCGAACTCGTCGGCAGCGAGCGCGAGCTGCGCCAGCGTTTGCGCTTCGGCATCCTGACCGCCGTGGAGCAGCCCGCTGTGCTCGATCGCGTGATTGCCTTCGATGAAGATGATCGCGTGAGTCGCGTCCTGGGGCAGCACCAACGCCGGGCCCGCACGCTCGACCTCGAGCGCGGAGACGACGCTGATTTTCCACTGATCGCGCGTCCCGGGAAGGAGGGCGTCCTCGAATTCTCCCGGAGTCTTGTCGATGCTGCTGTAGGCGTCGACCAGGGCATCCCCGAGCAGCACCACATGCCGCAGCCTACCGCGCCCTGACGCGGCAGACGGCTTGTGACTGTAGGTTTTGGTCATTTCGCTGGCGGGTGCGTTTAGTGCGCCTGCTCCCAGTTTGCACCCACACCGACGTCCACGACAAGAGGCACCGCCAGGCTGGCCACGCCGGTCATCAGCCCGGGCAGCGCCTCGCGCACCCGCGCGAGTTCGGCCTGCGGCACCTCCAGCACCAGTTCATCGTGCACCTGCATCACCTGCTTCGCCGACAATCGTTCCCGCTCCAGCCAGTTCTCCACCGCGATCATGGACAGCTTGATCAAATCGGCCGCGGTCCCCTGCATCGGCGCATTGATGGCGGCGCGCTCGGCGCCCTGCCGCCGGCCGGCGTTCGCGGAGCGGATTTCTGCGAGCCACAACCGGCGGCCGAACACTGTTTCGACGTAACCGCGCTCGCGCGCCTGCTCGCGCGTCTGCTGCATATAATGCGCGACCCCGGGGTAGCGCGTGAAGTAGCTGTCTATATAGGCCTGGGCGGTGGCGCGCTCCAGGCCCAGCGCCTGCGCCACGCCGAAGGCCGACATGCCGTAGATCAGCCCGAAGTTGATCACCTTGGCGTAGCGGCGCTCTTCCGCGGTGACTTCGTGCAGGCTGCGGTTGAAAATTTCCGCGGCGGTGTGGCGGTGCACGTCCTCGCCCGCGGCGAAAGCGCGCAGCAGATTCTCGTCGCGCGAGATGTGCGCCATGATGCGCAGCTCGATTTGCGAGTAGTCGGCCGAAACGATCACGCTGCCGGCCGGCGCAATGAACGCCTCGCGGATGCGCCGGCCCTCCGGCGTGCGCACCGGAATGTTCTGCAGATTGGGATCGGTACTGGCGAGGCGCCCGGTCACCGCCGTCGCCTGGGCGTAATTGGTGTGCACCCGCCCCGTCACCGGGTTGACCATGCGCGGCAGCTTGTCGGTGTAGGTCGACTTCAGCTTGCTCAGCCCGCGGTATTCGAGCAAGGTCTTGGGCAGCGGGTAATCCGCGGCGAGCCGTTCCAGCACCTCCTCGTCGGTCGAAGGCGCGCCGCTCGGGGTCTTCTTGAGCACCGGCAGCTGCAGGCGCTCGAAGAAGATTTCGCCGATCTGCTTGGGCGAGTTCAGATTGAACGGCTGGCCGGCTTCGCGGTGGGCTTTTTGCTCGAGCTCCATCAGCTTCTGCCCCAGTTCGCGGCTTTGCGCCTCGAGCAGCGCGGCGTCGATCAGGACGCCATTGCGCTCCATCCGGAACAGCGCTTCGCGCGCCGGCAGTTCGATATGCCGATAGACGTAGTCCAGCCCGGCCTCGGCCTGCACCCTGGGATACAGACACCGGTGCAGGCGCAGCGTCACGTCGGCGTCCTCGGCCGAATACTCGGTAGCGCGTTCCACGCTCACCTGTTCGAAGCCGATGCGCTGTGCGCCCTTGCCGGTGACCTCGTCATAGCTGATCGTGTGCAGGCGCAGATGGCGTTCTGCGAGCGTGCCCAGGTCGTGACGCAAATGCGATTCGAGCACATAGGATTCGAGCAGCGTGTCCTGCGCCACGCCGCGCAAGGCGATGCCGTGATTGGCGAGCACGTGCTGATCGTACTTGAGGTTCTGGCCGAGCTTGGGTTTGGTCGCGTCCTCCAGCCAGGGACGCAGCAAAATCAGTGCGCGTTCTATGCCCAGTTGCTGCGGTGCGCCGGCATAATTGTGCGCCAGCGGCAGATACGCCGCCCGCCCGGGCTCGACGCAGAACGACAGGCCCACCAGCTGCGCGGTCATCGGGTCCAGCCCGGTGGTTTCCGTGTCGAACGCAACCAGCGCGGCGCCATCGAGGACGCGCAGCCACTCGGCCATGGTTTGCTCGTCGAGTATGGTGTCGTAGCGACGCACCACCGTGTCCGGGGCGCTGGGTGGCCGCACCGGCGCGGGCGAGGACGCTGCGGCACCCGCCGGCGCCTGCTCCTTGAGCCAGCTCTTGAAACCGAAGCGCTGGAACAGCCCGGTGATTTCAGCTTCGCCGTGGACTTGCGGCACCAAGTCCTCCGGTTTGAGCGGCAGCGGCACATCGCAGTAGACGGTGAGGAGTTTCTTTGCCTGCGGCAGCCAGGGCAGCGCGCGGCGCAGGTTCTCTCCGACCACGCCGCCGATTTCCTGCGCGTGCGCCACCACTGCGTCGAGCGAGCCATACTTGGAGAGCCACTTGACCGCCGTCTTGGGGCCGACTTTGTCCACCCCGGGAACGTTGTCCACGCTGTCGCCAACCAGCGTCAGGTAGTCGAGCATCAGGCGCGGCGGCACGCCGAATTTGGCCTCCACGCCGGCTTCGTCCAGGCGCTCGTTGTTCATGGTATTGATCAGGGTGACGCGCTCGTTCACGAGTTGCGTCAAGTCCTTGTCGCCGGTGGAGACGACGCAGCGCATGCCGGCCGCGGCGGCCTGGCGCGCCAGCGTGCCGATGACGTCGTCGGCCTCGACGCCGTCTATCATCAACAGCGGCCAGCCGAGCGCCGCGACGGCCTCATGCAGCGGCTCGATCTGGCGCACCAGGTCCTCGGGCATGGGCGGGCGGTGCGCCTTGTACTCGGCATACCATTCGTCGCGGAAGGTCTTGCCCTTGGCGTCGAACACGCAGGCGAGATAGTCCGGCTTGTAGTCCGCAGCGAGCCGTCGTAGCATGTTGAGCACGCCGTAGATCGCGCCCGTGGGCTCGCCACGCGCATTGCGCAGGTCCGGCAGCGCGTGAAATGCGCGGTACAGGTAGGACGATCCATCCACCAACAGCAGGGTTTTCATAGAGGGTCTGTATGAACGGAAAACTTCCGCGGCCGGCCGATGCCGGCGCAGCAGACATGGCCCACAATGCGCGCGAGTCCTGGCGGATATTCGGGATTATGTCAGAATTCGTCGAAGCCACTGAACGGCTGTCGCAGATCCGCCCCGCGGTGAGCATATTCGGCAGCGCGCGCATCCCGGCCGACTCGCCCTACTACCTGCTGGCGGAGGATATCGCGCGGCGCCTCTCCGACGCGGGCTTCTCGGTCGTCTCCGGCGGCGGCCCGGGCGTCATGGAGGCGGCCAACAAGGGCGCCTACTTCGGCAAGTCGCCCTCGGTGGGTCTGAACATTCAGCTGCCGAACGAGCAGCTCAGCAACCGGTTTCAGGACATCAGTCTCACGTTTCACCATTTTTTCGCGCGCAAGGTCAGTTTCGTCAAGTTCGCCACCGCCTATGTGGTGCTGCCGGGCGGCTTCGGCACGCTGGATGAGCTTTCGGAGGCGCTGACGCTGGTGCAGACCGGCAAGACGCGCAAGATGCCCATCATCCTGGTGCACTCGCCCTTCTGGCATGGTCTGCTGGACTGGTTTCGCGACCACATGATGAAGGAACACATGATCGATCCGGCAGACCTGGATCTGGTGCAAACCATAGACGATCCGGCCGCGATCGTGGAAGCCATCTTCAAGTATTACGAAAAAAGGGGGTTCGCGCCTTTGCCGGCAGAACGCGAAAATCTGCTCAATCTCTGAGGTGGGGCCCGAATCTGCTAAAATTCAATTCCTAGGACAGCTAACCGGAAGCCCATCATGCGCCGTCTGTTAGGAATAGCATTGCTCGGAATTGCGCTTCCGCTCGCGGCGCAACAACCGCCCAAGCTCGAGCCCTTGCCAGAGCCTCCACCGCCACCGCCCGGACTCGCCCCCGACCCGGCGCTCGAACCGCAGGTGACGATCACCACGCGCGGCGAAAATAAAGTTGAGGAATACCGCGTCAACGGCAAACTCTACGCGATGAAAGTGACGCCGCCGCACGGCGTGCCTTACTTTCTAATCGACGAACGAGGCGATGGCTCTATGGTAAGGCGCGATTCGCTCGACTCCGGCCTGCGCGTTCCGCAATGGGTGATCCATTCTTTCTGAGCCAGGCGGTGGGTCCAAGGTAACGCTTGAGGGGTAAGCCCGCGCGCACCCCCCCGTTACCTCTGGCTTATCGCCCATTGCCCGCATGTCAGTCTTTACCCCGGTCACGCCCGCGCAGTTATCCGTCTGGCTGCAACGCTACCGCCTGGGCGCCTTGATCGAGATGCAGGGCATCGCCGCCGGCATCGAGAACACCAACTACTTCGTGACCACAACCGACGGGAACTACGTGCTGACCTTGTTCGAAAAGCTCACGCCGCTGGAACTGCCCTTCTACCTGGGCTTGATGGCCCACTTGGCGCAGCACGGGATACCCAGCCCAGCGCCGGCGACCGATAACCGTGGCCAGCTGTTTTCCGAGCTGAACGGCAAGCCGGCGGCACTGATGTCGCGCTTGCAGGGGGAGGCCATCACCGCGCCTACGCCGGCGCAGTGCGCCGAGCTCGGCAAGACGCTCGCCGCGATCCATCTGGCGGGACAGTCCTATCAGGGCGAGCTGGACAACCCGCGCGGGCCTGGCTGGTGGAGCGAGGCCGCCCCCAAAGTGAGCCCTTTTCTCGATGCGGCGCGCGCCGCACTGCTGCGCTCCGAACTCGAATTTCAGGCGCGAAACCGGCGCCAGGACCTGCCGCGCGGCGCCATTCACGCGGACTTGTTCCGCGACAATGTGTTGTTTGCCGGCGCGCGCATCGGTGGGGTGATCGATTTCTACTTCGCCGGCATCGATTGCCTGCTGTTTGACGTCGCGGTGACGCTCAACGACTGGTGCGTGCAAGCCGGGGGAGAGATAGACGCGCCCAGGGCGCACGCGCTGCTGGCCGCCTACCATGCGGGGCGGCCGTTCACGGCGGCCGAGCGCGCAGCCTGGCCAGCCATGCTGCGCGCCGCGGCGCTGCGGTTTTGGCTGTCGCGGCTGTACGACTTTTACCTGCCGCGTGCAGGCGAAATGGTGCACGCGCACGACCCGGAGCACTTCCGCCGCATCCTCGAACTGCGCATCGCCCATGCCGGCGACGCGCCCTGGATTTGATCCGATGCCGCACACGCGAGTGAGCCCAGCATGAACACCATCCCCGCAAGCTCCGGCTGGAACTGGGTACTGACCGGCTTTGCGCTGTTTCGCAAGAGCCCGGCCATGTGGGCGTTCCTGACGCTGTCCTACATTCTGCTGATGCAGATGCTGGGCATGATCCCGGTGGTCGGCTGGTTTGCCGCAACCGTGCTGATTCCGGCTTTCTCGGCCAGTTTCATGATCGCGAGCCGGGAACTCGACCAGGGGCGCAAGCTGCGCATCGATCTGCTGTTCTCCGGCTTCAAGTCGAATCTGCCGGCGCTGCTCAGGCAGGGCGGCGTCTACCTCGCCAGCGGACTCGCCATCCTCGGTTTGTCGGCGCTGGTCGACGGTGGCCAGTTGCTGCAGTTGATGGTGCTGGGCACGAAACCGGCCGTGACTGCGTTCGAGGACGGCAGCCTCGCCGCGGCGACACTGCTGGCGGCCAGCCTTTACCTGCCGGTGCTGGCCGCATTCTGGTTCGCGCCCGCATTGTCGGCGTGGCGCAATCTGCCCGCGTTTCAGGCGCTGTTCTACAGCTTTTTTGCCGCCATGCGCAATTGGCGGGCTTTTCTCGCCTACAGCCTCGCCCTGGCACTGCTCAGCATGATCTGCAGTGTTGCGCTGTTCGTGCTCGCCCTGCTGGTGCGCGGACTGCTCGGAGATAAATCACAGAACGCGTTCGTGCTGGTGATGCTGCCGGTCATGCTGACCTACGTCCCGACCCTGTTTGCGAGCTTCTACGCCAGCTACCGCGACGTCTTCCCGCTGCCCGAGACCGAGACCGCGACCGGCGGCGGCGCCGAGGCGCAGTAAGCGCCAGGGGATAGCGATGACCGCCCGGCTGCGCGAAATTCCGTATAACTACACCTCGTTCTCCGACCGCGAGATCGTGCTGCGCCTGCTCGGCGAAAAAGCGTGGGAGGCGCTGCGCGAACTGCGCCTCGAACGCATAACCGGGCGCTCGGCGCGCATGCTGTACGAGGTGCTGGGCGACATCTGGGTGGTGACGCGCAATCCCTACCTGCAGGACGACCTGCTGGACAACCCGGGCCGGCGCGCGGCGCTGATCGGGGCCATGCACCACCGGCTGGACGAAATCGAGAAACGCCGCCTGCTGCATCTGGCCGAGGCGGGCGCCGACGCGCAAGCCGGTGCGCAGCAGGCCGCGCGCGCGCAGAAGGTTGCGTTTCTCCTCGAGCGCGGGCGCAGCGCGGTGGACGCCTTCGGCGCCGGGTTCGCCGAAGTCGCCGCCTTGCGGCGGCTGGCGCTGAAAAAACTCAGCCGCAGCACGCGCAAGGACAATATCCGCTTCGACGGCCTTTCGCGCGTCTCCCACGTCACCGACGCCACCGACTGGCGCGTCGAATACCCCTTCGTGGTGATCCACCCCGACAGCGAGGACGAAACTGCCGCGGTGGTGCGCAACTGCATCGAACTGGGGCTCACCATCATCCCGCGCGGCGGCGGCACCGGCTACACCGGCGGCGCGGTGCCGCTCACCGCGCTCTCGGCGGTGATCAACACCGAGAAACTCGATGCGCTGGGCGAGGTCGAGCAATGCCGGCTGCCCGGAGTGCCGCGGCCGGTCGCGACCATACGCTGCGGTGCGGGCGTAGTGACCAAACGCGTGATGGAGGCGGCCGAAGCGGCGGGCCATGTATTCGCGGTCGATCCGACCTCGGCCGACGCCTCCTGCATCGGCGGCAACGTCGCCATGAACGCCGGCGGCAAAAAAGCCGTGCTGTGGGGCACGGCGCTGGACAACCTGGCTTCCTGGCGCATGGTCGATGCCGACGGTTTCTTTCTGGAAGTCACGCGCCTCGAGCACAACCTCGGCAAGATCCACGACGCCGACATGACGCGTTTCCAGATACAGCGCTACCAGCGCGACGGCAGCTCGCCCCGGGGCGAGCCCGAGATCCTGGAAATACCGGGCGCGCGCTTTCGCAAAGCGGGGCTGGGCAAGGACGTGACCGACAAATTCCTCTCCGGGCTGCCGGGCATCCAGAAAGAAGGTTGCGACGGCATCATCACCTCGGCGCGCTTCATCCTGCACCGGATGCCGGCGTCTATCCGCACCGTGTGCCTGGAATTTTTCGGCCAGGTGCGCGACTCGGTCCCGGCCATCGTCGAGATCAAGGACTACCTCGATGCGCGCCGCGACGGGCTGGCCCCGGGCGAGCGCGACGCGCGGGCGGTGATGCTCGCCGGCCTGGAGCACATGGACGAGCGCTATCTGAAGGCCGTAGGCTATGCGACCAAGGCCAAGCGCCAGGCGGGCGGCGCGGGCCGGCCGAAAATGGTGCTGATCGGCGACATCGTCGGCGAGGACGACGCCGCGGTGGCGGCGGCCGCGTCGCAGGTGGTGCGCATCGCCAATGCGCGCGGCGGCGAAGGCTTCATCGCCGTCTCGACCGAGACGCGGCGCAAGTTCTGGCTCGACCGCGCCCGCACCGCGGCCATCGCCAAGCACACCAACGCGTTCAAGATCAACGAGGACGTGGTGATTCCGCTGGCGCGCCTGGGCGACTATTCCGACGGCATCGAACGCATCAACATCGAGCTGTCGATCGCCAACAAGCTCGCCCTGCTCGACGCGCTGGACGAATATTTCCAGGGCGAGTTGCCCCTCGCCCAGCACGGCGAAACCCTGCCCGCGCCCGAACTCCTGGGCGACCGGCGCGAGGCCGCGCGCGAACTCATCGCCCGGACGCGCGCGCGCTGGCGCTATTTCCTCGACAACCTCGACCTGCCGGCGGCCGGGGCGCGCGCCGACATGGTGCCCGCACTTGCCGCCCTGACCCACTCGGGACGCAGCCTGTTCTCGCTGCTGCAGGACCACAGCGTGCGCGTATCCTGGAAGGATGAAGTGCGCGACGAACTGCGGCAGCTGTTCGACGGCCTGGTGTTCCACCGCATCCTCGAGGGCTGCGCCGCGATACATCAGCGCGTGCTCAAGGCGCGGGTGTTCGTGGCGCTGCACATGCACGCCGGCGACGGCAACGTGCACACCAACATCCCGGTCAACTCCGACAACTACGACATGCTGCTTGCGGCCAATGCCGCGGTGGCGCGCATCATGCGCCTGGCCAAATCCCTGGACGGCGTGATCTCCGGCGAACACGGCATCGGCATCACCAAACTCGAATTTCTCGATGCGCATGAAATCGAGGCCTTCCGCAGCTACAAGCAAAGGTGCGATCCGCACGGCCGCTTCAACGCCGGCAAGCTGCTCGCGGGAGGGGACTTGCGCAACGCCTACACGCCCAGCTTCAGCCTGCTCGGCGCCGAATCGCTGATCATGGAACAGTCGGAAACCGGCAGCATCGCCGATTCGATCAAGGATTGCCTGCGCTGCGGCAAGTGCAAGCCGGTGTGCGCGACGCACGTGCCGCGCGCCAACCTGCTCTACAGCCCGAGGAACAAGATCCTCGCCACCTCGCTCCTGATCGAAGCCTTTCTGTACGAGGAGCAGACGCGGCGCGGCATATCGCTCGCGCATTTCGACGAATTCGGCGATGTCGCCGATCACTGCACCGTATGCCACAAGTGCGCCAACCCCTGCCCGGTGGACATCGATTTCGGCGACGTGTCGATCGCGATGCGCAACATGCTGCGCAAACAGGGCAAGAAGAAATTCAACCCGGGCACGGCGGCTTCGATGCTGTTTCTGAACGCCACCAACCCGAACACCATCAAGATCGCGCGCACCGTGATGATCGAGTGGGGCTACCGGGCGCAGCGGCTCGCCTGGCGCGCGGCGAAACTACTGGGCGTGGCCCAGCGCCAGACACGGCGGCCGCCGGCCACCGTCGGCCGGCCCGGGATGCAGGCACAGGTGGTGCATTTCATCAATAAACCGATGCCGGGCAAGCTCCCGAAGCGCACCGCGCGCGCGCTGCTCGAACTCGAAGACCGTCACATCGTGCCCATCATCCGCGATCCGGCCAAGGTGACCGAGGACTCGGACGCCGTATTCTATTTCCCCGGCTGCGGCTCGGAGCGGCTGTTCAGCCAGGTCGGGCTGGCGACGCAGGCGATGCTGTACGCCATCGGCGCACAGTGCGTGCTGCCGCCCGGCTACCTGTGCTGCGGCTACCCGCAGACCGCCGCGGGCGAGGAGGAGGAGGGCAGACGCATCATCACCGACAACCGGGTGCTGTTCCACCGCGTCGCCAACACCCTCAACTACCTCGACATCAAGACCGTGATCGTGTCCTGCGGCACCTGTATGGACCAGCTGCAGAAATACGAATTCGACAAGATCTTCCCCGGCTGCCGCCTGCTCGACATCCACGAGTACCTGTTGGAACAGGGGGTGAAACTGGACGGCGTCGCCGGCGTGCGCTATCTTTATCACGATCCCTGCCACACGCCGATGAAAACCTACCAGCCGCTCAAGGTGGTGAACCAATTGATGGGCAGCGAGGTCGCGCTTAACGAGCGCTGCTGCGGCGAAGCGGGCACGCTTGCCATGACCCGCCCCGACATCTCGACCCAGGTGCGGTTTCGCAAAGAAGAGGAAATGCGCAAAGGCGTGGCGGCCATCCGCAGCGAAGGCGATAAGAAGCACGAAGGCGAGGTCAAGATACTCACCTCCTGCCCCTCCTGCCTGCAGGGCCTCGCGCGCTACAACGACGATGCCGGCACCGAGGCCGACTACATCGTCGTGGAAATGGCGCGGCACCTGCTCGGCCCGGACTGGATGGCCGAGTACGTGGCCAAGGCGAATCGGGGCGGGATCGAGCGGGTTCTTCTTTGACCGCGCCGGCGTGAACTACTGCACATTCAGCGCAAAAGCCCCGGTCCGGACGTGAACAAATTGACACTCGCCCCTTGCGAAATGTGCGATTCTGCCGGCGGGGACACGCTATGGCAGGACGAGCTGTGCCGCGTGGTCCTGGTCGATGACCGCGACTATCCCGGATTCTGCCGCGTCATCCTCAACCGGCATGTGAGCGAAATGACTGATTTGGACGCAGCGACGAGGCAGCGCTTGATGCGCGTGGTGTTTGCCACCGAGCAGGCTATGCGGCAGCTGCTGCAGCCGGCGAAAATCAACCTGGCGAGCCTGGGTAACATGGTGGCGCACCTGCACTGGCATGTGATCGCACGCTACGCCGACGACAAGCATTTTCCCGGGTCCGTATGGAGCGCGCCACGCCGCCCGGGTGCGCCGCGGCTGGTCGATCGAGCCGCCCTGCAGCGAAGCTTGCGCAAGTTGCTGCAAGCGGTGGCAGAATGAGCGCCATGGCGATACCGCGCAATCCGGTCGGATTCGCTCGCACCCCGGTGCGGGTTTCTTTTTGGCGCAGACTCTTGGCCCGATAATCCCCATGTCCGAATTCAAACTGCCCGAATTCTCCGCCGACGCGCACCCGGAGTTCACCGACCACGCCTCCTGCGTTGCGTGGCTGGCCGAGTTGCCGCTGGTCAACGTGACGCCTTCGCAAATCCGGCTGCTCGACCAGTTGCGGGAGCTGAACCGCTACAAACTGCCCGAAAGCGAGCGGCTCAAAGTACTGGAAGCCTTGCGGGAAGCGGTCTATTTCGTGCAGGCCGAGCAGATCAAGAAACTGGCCAGCAAACCGCTGCCGCTCACCCAGGTCGAGCGCGGCATTTTCGGGCACGTGGTCGCGCTGTGGCAGGAACTGCTGGCAAGCTACCAGCGCTGCCTCGAGACCGGCGTCGCCGGCAAGCGCGACGGCCAGACGGCCCTCATCTGCCAGCGGGGACTGGACTGCGTGGCCGCGAGCATGTTCGATCACTGCCGCATCTATCACACCTTCCCCGACGCCTACTGGCTGGACCTGCACCAGTTCTACCGCAGGGCCGACGAGGCGGGCGAAACCGCCACGGCAGTCGCGGATTCGGTGAAAAAGACGCAGGTATGCTGCGCCGAGGTTTATGTGCGCGCGCTGCTGTTCATGCTGGCGGACCCGAACGAGCAAGGGCAAAGGCAGCTGGCGCAGATCCAACGCTGGCTCGAACTCTGGGCCCAGCATGCGCCGGTCCGGCGCACCCCGCCGGCGGACCAGAGCCTGCCGCCGCTGCTGCTGGATTTTTCCGCCGCGACCGGCGCCTACCGCGAGGCCGACGCCAACGGGCGCAGCCCCTCCGCCTGGCTCGATATCAGCGACCTGGCGCGCACCTTGAAAAAATGCGTGGTACTGCTGCGCAAGGGCGAGACGCCCGCCAGCCTCGGGCTGGGCGAGGATTGCGCCATGCCCGGCGTCGAGCAGCTGCTGGTGCTGCTGTTCCGTCTGTGGTGCGAGGGCAAGAACGCGCGGGTGCAGACGCGGCGCAGCATCAGCACCAAGGCGAAGGTGTGCAGCACGCTGGTCTCCATGCATTTCCATATCGCGGGCGGCAAGACCTTCCGCCAACCCGGGCACGCGACCCAGCTGACGCGGCGCGAACGCGACGAGATCGCCACCTTCGGCCACACCAGCACGCGCCTGGAGGAGGCCTTTGTCGAAGCCGGGGGCTACGCCACCGAAGACTGGCTGCTGCAGGAGGAAAGCCTGTCGGGCCTGCGCATCATGCGGCCGGCAGCGTCGAGCGGCGGGCGCTATGTCAACACGCAACTGATCGCGGTGCGGCCGGCGGACGCCAACAATTTCCTCGTCGGTATCGTGCGCTGGCTCAAGACCGACGACCAGGACGACCTCCACGCCGGGGTGCGCATTGTCCCGGGAGTGCCGCGCGCGGTGGCGGTACGCCCCACCGGGATCAACGCGAAGAAGGAACCCTACGTGCCTGCGCTGTATTGCCCGGCGCTGGCCGCGCTGTCCTCGCCCGCCTCCCTGATACTCCCTCCAGGCTGGTACCGGCCCAAGCGCGTGCTGGAAGTCTTCAGTGACAGCGCCGAGTTGTTGCTGCTCACCGGCGTGATCGAGCGCGGCAGCGATTTCGAGCGTGTCGCGATCGAGCCGGCACGCTAGCTTGCTTCTATCCAAGATCGTCGCTAGCGCACGGATGCGCTTTTCATCCGTGCGCTAGCGACGATCCGCGCGGACGGGACGCCGTCCGCGCAAGTTCTGGCACTGCAGTTGGACCTACCCCGCAGCCTGCCCTGCATCGGCCGCAGATTTGATGCGCCGCGCCGGGAACACGGCGGCAAAACAGCTGCCCTCGCCCGGTTCGCTTTCGACCTCGAGCACTGCCTGGTGCCGTGTCAGCACGTGCTTGACGATGGCCAGACCGAGTCCGGTGCCGCCGGTTTCGCGCGAGCGGCTGCGGTCGACCCGGTAGAAGCGCTCGGTCAGGCGCGGGAGGTGGCGCGGCTCTATGCCCGGACCGCTGTCGCGGACGCTGAACACGGCCTGCGCGCCCCTGCGCGCCCAGCTGAGCCGGATCTCCCCGTCTGCGGGCGTGTAGTGCACGGCGTTGCTCACCAGGTTGCCGAAAGCGCTGCGCAACTCCTGCACGTTGGCGAGCAGCGAAACCGGTTCTTCGATATTGAGCTCGATGCGATGCCGCCCGGCGCTCAGCGCCAGCGCTTCGTCGCGCACGCTGGCGAGCAGCGCCGGCACATCGACCAGAACCTCGTCGCTCAGGCCCCGGCTGCTCTCCAGCGCCGACAAGGTGAGCAGGTCTTCCACCAGCCGCTGCATGCGCTGGGTGTGCTCGTGCATCATCGCGAGATAGCCCTGCCGGCGCCGCTCGTCCAGCGTGATTGCGCTGTCGGTGAGCGTCTCCAGAAACCCGGCCACCACGGTAAGCGGACTCTTGAGTTCATGCGAGACATTGGCGACGAAATCGCGCCGCATGGTTTCGACTTTCTCCGCCAGGGTGATGTCGCTCGCGAGCAGCAGCTTCTGCGCCTCGCCGTAGGGAATGATGGCCAGCGACAGCACCCGGCCCTCGCCCCGCGCCAGGCGCAGCGTGAGCGGCTCGGCGTAGTCGCCGTGCTCCAGATAGGCGGCGAGATCCGGATGTCGCACCAGGTTGACCAGCGGCTGGCCCAGATCGCGCTGATCGTCCAGCCCCAGGTACTGGCTGGCGATAGGATTGCACCACTCGATATGGCCGTGCACGTCGAGCAGCACGACGCCGTCGGGCAAGGCCAGGCCGGCATTGCGAAAGCGCGTGAGGTCGCCGCTGAGCTGCTGCTCCTGTTTGCTGCGGGCGCGCACAAAACGGTAAAGCCCGACCAGGACCTCTTCCCAGGCGCCGCTCCCCTGCGGCACCGGCCTGGCCATAGGATCGCGCAGCCAGTCGGCCAGCGCCGCCAAATTGATCGCGTGGCGCACCAACAGCAGCGCCAAACCGAAACAGACGCCCGCGAGCGCCCACACCGGGCCCGCGAGCGGCCAGAGGATCAGGCCGGCAATACAGAGACCGGCTAGCGCCCACGCACTGCGCATCCAGACAGAATTCACTCAGGGCCTGTTAGAAAATGCGGGGGCACGCGCCCCCAATTCTCCTGGTCTTCTGGGCGCTTCCGGTCCTGCCGGAACGACGCCTCAACAAACGAAGAAGGGGTTTTTCCGCCTGCCGATTATCGCACGTCCGGCCGGCGCAATCGGCAGGTCCGGCGGATCAAACCACCGCGGCAAAGCGATAACCCGTGCCGCGCACGGTCTCGATCAGCGCGTCGTGGCCGCTCGCCTCCAGCGCCTGGCGCAGCCGCCGGATGTGCACATCCACGGTGCGCTCCTCGAGAAACACGTGATCGCCCCAAACCTGGTCCAGCAATTGCGCACGGGTGTGGACGCGCTCGGCGTGCGTCATGAAAAAATGCAGCAGGCGGAATTCGGTCGGCCCCAGATCCAGCGCCGCACCGTTGCCGCTGACCCGGTGCGCGGACGGATCCAGCCGCAAGCCCTGGACCTCGATCAGGTCGTCGGTCATTTGCGGCGCGCGCCGGCGCAACACCGCCTTGATGCGCGCCAGCAGTTCCCGCGGCGAAAACGGCTTGGTGATGTAATCGTCGGCCCCGGATTCCAGGCCGAGAACCTTGTCCTGCTCTGCCGATTTCGCAGTGAGCATGATGATGGGGATGCTGCGGGTGCGCGCGTTGGCGCGCAAATGACGCGCGATGGCCAAACCCGACTGCCCCGGCAGCATCCAGTCGAGCAGCACCAGATCGGGCAGGGTCTGGCGTATGATGGCGAAAGCCTGCTCCGCATCCGCGGCGCGCAGCGCGAGGTGACCGGCGGCCTCCAGGTTGACGGCGATCAGTTCCTGGATGGCGGCTTCGTCTTCTACGATTAGGATATTGAGCGGCATGGTCTAAGCGCTTGTTTCAACATGAGGGGACACCCCCTCATGCTCCCCTAAATTGGCCCGTTGCCAAATTCATTCGGCGACGGGATCTAAGTCGAATCACGAACTTGATTCTACGTCGCTTGCATGACACTTTGGTTACAGCCGCAAGACGCGCCCGCCGCGGTATCATAGATGCCCCCGGGACCGACTCTAGGCGGAAGGCGAGATGAACGGCAAGACCCATTTTGGCTACGAACAGGTAGACGAGACAGAAAAGGCGCGCAAAGTAGCGGGCGTATTCGATTCGGTCGCGCCCAGCTATGACCTGATGAACGACCTGATGTCGGCCGGGATGCACCGCGCGTGGAAAGCTTTCACCATCGCGATCGCCGGCATCAGGACGGGCGAGCGCGTGCTCGATGTCGCCTCGGGCAGCGGCGACCTGGCGAGCGCTTTCGCGCGCCGCGCAGGCCCCGAGGGGGAGGTATGGCTCACCGACATCAATCGCGCGATGCTCGCGCGCGGGCGCGACCGCCTGCTGGACGAGGGACACGCGCTGCCGCTGGCGCAGTGCGACGCCGAACGCCTGCCGTTCCCGGCCGACCATTTCGATTGCGTCAGCGTCGCTTTCGGCTTGCGCAACATGACGCACAAAGACGCGGCCCTGGCCGAGATGCGACGCGTGCTCAAGCCGGGCGGGCGCCTGCTGGTGCTCGAATTCTCCCGCGTGTGGCAGCCTTTGACCCGCGCCTACGACTGGTATTCGTTCAAAGTGTTACCCTGGCTGGGTTCCAAGTTCGCCGGGGACGCCGACAGCTATCGTTATCTGGCCGAGTCCATACGCATGCACCCTGACCAGGAACAATTGAAGACCCTGATGGAACAAGCCGGCCTCGCGCGTGTCGAATACTTCAACTTGAGCGCCGGCGTAGTCGCCTTGCACAGAGCTTACAAAATCTGACGCTAGCGGCGCATAATGCCCGGTTCACGCGGTAAGGAGAAAAAATGAAACACCTATTGTCGATTTCGTTCATCGCATTCCTCGCTCTGGGCTTCGTAGTGCAGGACGCCGAGGCCGCGCGCCTGGGCGGCGGCAGGAGTATTGGCGCGCAGCGCAGTGTAGCTCCGAGCAGAAGTGTCCAGCCGACCCCGCCGTCGCAAGCCGCAGCGCCCGCTACAGCGCCCAATCCGGCCGCAGCGCCCCAGCCGGCGGGCAACCGCTGGCTGGGCCCGATCGCTGGCCTGGCCGCCGGCATGGGCCTGGGTTACCTGTTCGGCCACGGCGGCCTGGGCGGCCTGGGAAGCATGATGAGCACCCTGTTGATGATGGCTTTAGTCGGCTTCGCCGTGGTATTCGTCATGCGCCTGTTCACGCGGCCCAAGACCGAAGGCAATATGCAGTACGCCGGCGCCAGGAGCGAACCCGGGTTCGCCACACCGCTTTCGCCGCCAGCCGGACTCGGCACTGCGCCGGCGTTCGGCGCACATCCGCAGCCGAACATCCCTGCCGGATTCGATACCGCCGGTTTTCTGCGCCAGGCCAAGCTCAATTTCGTCAAGCTGCAGGCGGTGAACGACAGCGGTAAAGTCGGCGAATTGCACGAATTCACCACCGATGAAATGTTCGAGTCGATCAAGCAGGATCTGCAGCAACACGGCGCGAGCGCGCAGCAAACCGATGTGGTGACCCTGGACGCCGAGCTGCTGGAAGTGGTTACCGAAGGCAACACCCACTGGGCCAGCGTGCGCTTCTCCGGCATGATCCGCGAGAACCCCGATGCCCAGCCGGAAGCCTTCCAGGAAGTCTGGAACCTGGCGAAGCCGGTATCCGGCGCCTCCGGCTGGGTGCTGGCGGGCATACAGCAAGTGCAATAGCCGGGCTTGGTCAGCGTACCGCGTACGTGAGCGTCTATTGGTGATGCCGCATCCCGGGATACTCGCGCTCAACCATTTGCTCGACGCAGAAGCATGGGCGCGCGACAAGCTCAAGCCCTACGCCGGGCAGTGCGTGGAATTTCGCTCCCCGCCGCTGCCCGCACTGCGCCTGGCTATCCTCGACACCGGGCTGCTCGGCAGCGCCGCCGAGGACGCCGCGACCAACTTGGTCGTCACCATCGGCCCGGCTGCGCTGCCGGCCTTGCTGCGCGGCGAAGACGCTTTGCTGCGCGAAATCGGCATCGAGGGCAACGCCGACCTGGCCGGCACGGTGCAGTACCTGTTCCGCCATCTGCGCTGGGACGTTGCCGAAGACCTGTCCAAGGTATTCGGCGACGCGCTCGCAGAGCGCATGGTGACCGAAGGCAGGCGTTTCGCCGCATGGAACCGCGAAACCGCCGACAAGCTGGCGCAGAACTTTGCCGAATACTGGACCGAGGAACGGCCCTTGCTGGCCCGCCCGGCCGAGGTACGCCAGTTCCTGGCCGACGCGGACCGGTTGCGCGACGACCTGGCACGGCTGGAGAAGCGCGTCGACCTGCTCGCCAGGAAGGATTGAACCGTCCCACCGGGGCCCTCGGTAAGGGCCCGGCCAACAACGATCCGCGCGTTTGCCTCCCTCTGCGGTTAAAATCCCATTTTCCCTTTCGGTAAGACCCTAAATTGCAGCGCCTTCTGCGCCTCGCCCGTATCATCAGCGTCGGCATCCGTTTCGGCCTGGATGAGTTCGTGCTCGCCCACGCGCGCACGCGCCTCCTGCTGGTGGCAGTGCAGCATGTGCTGTTCTGGCGCAAGCTCACCGAGCCGCGTGCGGTGCGCCTGCGCCTCGCGCTCGAGGCGCTGGGGCCGCTGTTCGTCAAGTTCGGCCAGATGCTCTCCACCCGGCGCGACCTGCTGCCCCCCGACATCGCCGACGAACTCGCGCGGCTGCAGGATCAAGTGCCGCCGTTTTCGACGGCGCTCGCTCACGCCCAGCTGGAGCGCTCGTTCGGCCGGCCGGTGACGGAGGTGTTCGAGCAGTTCGAGGCGCTGCCGGTGGCGAGCGCCTCCATCGCGCAAGTGCATTTCGCCGTGCTGCCAGGCGGGCGCGAATGCGCGGTCAAGATCCTGCGCCCCAACATGCAGCAGGCCATCGAGAAGGACGTGGCCCTGCTCGACAGCGCGGCCGGTCTGATCGAGGCGCTGTGGGTAGACGGGCGGCGCCTGAAGCCGCGCGAAGTGGTGGCGGAGTTCGCCATGCACCTCAACGACGAACTCGACTTGATGCGCGAAGCGGCGAACGCGAGCCAGCTGCGGCGCAACTTTTCCGGCTCGCCGCTGTTGATGATTCCGGAAATCTATTGGGACTACTGCTCGTCCTCGGTGATGGTGATGCAGCGCATCAGCGGCACGCCGATCAGCCATGTGGACGAGCTGCGCGCCGCCGGCGTGGATATTCCGCGCCTGGCGCGTTCCGGGGTGGAGATTTTTTTCACTCAGGTGTTCCGCGACGGCTTTTTCCATGCCGACATGCACCCGGGCAATATTTTCGTCTCCACCGACACCGACCCGCGCGGCCAGTATGTCGCCGTCGATTTCGGCATCATGGGCACGCTCACCGACGTCGACAAAAACTACCTGGCGCAGAATTTTCTCGCGTTCTTCCAGCGCAACTACAAGCGCGTGGCGCAGGCGCATCTGGAAGCGGGCTGGGTTCCGGCCGACACGCGGGTGGACGAGTTCGAGAACGCCATCCGCGCCGTGTGCGAGCCGGTGTTCGACCGGCCGCTGAAGGACATTTCCTTCGGCCGGGTGCTGTTGCGCCTGTTCCAGACCTCGCGCCGCTTCAATGTCGAGATCCAGCCGCAGCTGGTGATGCTGCAGAAAACCCTGCTCAATATCGAGGGCCTGGGGCGGCAGCTCGACCCGGAACTCGATCTGTGGAAAACCGCCAAACCCTTCCTCGAACGCTGGATGAGCGAACAGCTGGGCTGGCGCGGCCTGGTGCGCAACCTGGTAAACGAAGCGCCGCGCTGGGCCAATATGCTGCCGCAGATGCCGCGCCTCGTGCACCGTGCGCTGGACGCCGACCACGCGGCAGGAATAGAGCAGGCGCTGGAGCGCCTGGCCGCCGAACAACGGCGGCGCCACCGCAGCATCATCATGCTGGGCGCGCTGCTCGCGGCCCTGCTTTCCTGGCACATCTACCTCGCGCTGTAGTAGTTTAGAGCGCCTAACATACGTTAGGCGGCTGACTTAGGGGAGCACGAGGGGACATGTCCCCTCGTATCGTTTAGAACTCAGCGCGCGCTTCGCCGGCGACCCGCCACAGGCTATAATCGGCGCGCGCCCCGCGGACTACTCTCGTTTCTCCTGGCCATGCTGCTCTGGTTCGTCATCACCTACTGGATCGTTTCCATCGCCATCGGCCTGTGGGCCGGCACGCTGGTAAAGAACTCCAAGGACTACGCCGTGGCCGGGCGCGCGCTGCCGTTCTACATCGTCACCGCCACCGTATTCGCCACCTGGTTCGGTTCCGAGACCGTGCTCGGGATACCGGCTTCTTTCCTCAAGGACGGCTTGTCCGGTGTGGTCGCCGACCCGTTCGGCTCCAGCATGTGCCTGATACTCGTGGGTCTGTTTTTCGCGCGTCCGCTGTACCGCATGAATCTGCTGACCATAGGCGACTTTTACCGCAAGCGCTTCAACCGCACGGTCGAGGTGCTGACCACGCTGTGCATCGTCGTGTCCTACCTCGGCTGGGTGGCGGCACAGATCAAGGCGCTCGGGCTGGTGTTCAACGTCGTCTCCGAGGGCGCGATGTCGCAGCAAACCGGCATGATCGTCGGCGCCGCGACGGTGCTGATCTACACCATGTGGGGCGGCATGTGGTCGGTCGCGGTCACCGATTTCCTGCAGATGATCGTCATCCTGGTGGGCATGGTGTACATCGCGTTCGAGGTGAGCGGCATGGTCGGCGGCGTCGGCACGGTGCTGAGCCACGCGTCGGAAGCCGGCAAGTTCAACCTCCTGCCCGCGCCGGACCTGCGGGAGATGCTCTGGTTCTTTGCTGCATGGATCACGATGATGTTCGGCTCGATCCCGCAACAGGACGTGTTCCAGCGCGTCGCCTCGTCCAAGAACGAGCGCATCGCGGGCACGGCATCGATCACCGGCGGCGTGCTCTACTTCTGTTTCGCCTTCATCCCGATGTTCCTCGCCTATTCAGCGACGCTGATCGACCCGAAGATGGTCGCCGGCCTGATCGGCACCGACCCGCAGCTGATACTGCCGACACTGATCATGCAGCACGTGCCGGTGTTCGCGCAGGTGATGTTCTTCGGCGCGCTGCTGTCGGCGATCAAGAGCTGCGCCAGCGCGACCCTGCTCGCGCCTTCGGTGACCTTCACTGAAAACATTCTGCGCGGCGCGTTCAAGCATTGGACCGACCGCCAGTTCCTGTTCGCGATGCGCACAGTGGTGCTCTGTTTCACGGCATTGGTGACCGTATTCGCGCTCAACACCGAGGCGAGCATCTACAAAATGGTCGAAAACGCCTACAAAGTGACCCTGGTCGCGGCCATCGTCCCGCTCACCTTCGGGCTGTACTGGCATCGCGCGACCAGCCTGGGGGCGACGCTGGCGATCGTGCTCGGGCTCGCCACCTGGATCAATCTGGAGATCATCAGTCCGAACGGCCTGGTGCCGCCGCAGCTCGCCGGCCTCGCCATGAGCCTCGCCGGGATGATTTTCGGGTCGCTCGCTTCCTTCGCCGGCGGGCAGAAGATTCCGCGTATCAACTGGTTCACGCGCCGCTAGGGCCCGTCAGGGCCTGGTTCTAGCCGGTAAACCGACCCGCCTGCGGCCACGCCAGGGGGCAATCTGCGCCGGCGTTGAGCAATCTCAACAGCCGGCAGGCCGGTTCTTCCTATGCTTGGCTGGCCATGCCGCTGCTCGAGCTCCGCAACATCACGCGCCGTTTCGGCGCGCTCACCGCGATCGACAAGGTTTCGCTTTCGATCGAAGCGGGGGAGTTTTTCACCCTGCTCGGCCCCTCGGGCTGCGGCAAGACGACGCTGTTGCGCATGATCGCCGGTTTCGACGCGCCCGACGCCGGCAGCATCTGGCTCGACGGCAGGGACCTCGCCGACCAACCGCCGGAGCGGCGCCCGGTACACACGGTATTCCAGAGCTACGCCCTGTTTCCGCACATGAGCGTGACGCGCAATGTCGCGTTTCCGTTGGAAATGGCGAAGAAGAGGCCCGACGAGATAGCGGCGAGAGTGAAGCAGGCGCTGGCCGAAGTGCATCTCGAGGACAAAGGCGCAAGCTTCCCACACGAACTTTCCGGCGGCCAGAAGCAGCGCGTCGCGCTGGCACGCGCCCTGGTGAACCGGCCGCGCCTGCTGCTGCTGGACGAACCGCTCGGGGCGCTGGACGCGAAACTGCGCGAGCAGATGGAAATCGAGCTGATCAGCCTGCAGCGCGACGTCGGGATCACCTTCGTGTTCGTCACCCACGCGCAGCCCGAAGCGCTGGCGCTGTCGCACCGCATCGCGGTGATGCGCGACGGCCGCGTCGAGCAGATGGACGCCCCGTCGCGCGTCTACGGTTTTCCGGCGAACCGCTTCGTCGCCGACTTCATCGGCAATTGCACCATGCTGCCGGTCAGCGTAATCGAGGCCGGCGCACACGGTCTGCGCCTCGCCTCGGGGGCGCTCGGAGAGATCGCGGCGCCGCCGGCCGAGCGCGCGCGCTCGGGACAAAGCGGCGTGCTCGCGCTGCGGCCCGAACAGGTGCACATCATGGCGGCAAACGCGGCGCACGAACTGAAGAACCATTTCGCAGGGCGGGTGCGCGATTTTCTCTACATCGGCGATGTCACCACCTATGTCGTGGAACTGGAAAACGGCCTGCGCATCGAAGCCTTGCTCGCCAACTCCGCTCCCGGCCGCGCCCGGTTCTTCGAAGTCGACGAGCCGGTGAAAGTGGCCTGGCGCCACGATGCCGGCATTTTCTTGAGCGACTGAGCATGGCTGCCCCGCACGCCGCGCGCCTGACCAAATGGCTCATCGCCGGCCCGCCCCTCGCGTTCCTGCTGGCGTTCTTCCTGCTGCCCTCGCTGATCATGGCGCTCGCCTCGCTGCGCTACCCGGGCGAATTCGGCGGCCTGGCGCCGCTCGCCGCGCGAGCGGGCGAGGAAAGCGGGCTTACCCTGGAGAACTATGCCCTGTTCTTCGGCGACTGGGTGTACGCGCAGATTTTCGCCAAATCGCTGGGCATCGCCGCACTCACCACGCTCGCCTGCCTGGTCATGGCCTACCCGCTGGCGATGCTGATCGCGCGCAGCCCGAAGAAGCGGCGCGACTTCATGGTGCTGCTGGTGATCCTGCCGTTCGCGAGCAATTTTCTGGTGCGCGTCTACGCCTGGATGATCATCCTCGGGCCGCTGGACCTGCTGTTCACGCGCTTCGCCGTGGTCGTGGGCATGGTGTACGTGCACCTCCCGTTCATGATCCTGCCGCTGTACACCAACCTCGAAAAGCACGATCCGGACCTGCTCGATGCGGCCGAGGACCTCGGCGCCAACGCCTGGCACAGCTTCTGGCGCGTGACCTTTCCGCCGTCGCTGCCCGGGGTTTTCTCCGGCGCGGCGCTGGTGTTCATCCCGGTGCTCGGCATGTTCGCGATTCCGGAGATGCTCGGCGGCAAAGACGACTGGATGGTCGGCAACATGATCAAGGAAGCCTTCCTCGGCACGCGCGACTGGCCGTTCGGCTCGATGCTGTCGCTGATGCTCACGCTGGCAGTGCTCCTGATCGCGGGCGCCGCCGCGCTGTACGCGCGCAAGGGAGCGCCGCATGCCTGAATCGCGCTGGTTGTGGCTGCCGTCGCTGGCGGTGTACGCCTTTCTCTACGTGCCGCTCGCGATCGTGGTGCTGTTCTCGTTCAACGACTCGCGCCTCTCGGCCGAGTGGGTCGGGTTCACGCTGGACTGGTACCGCAAGCTCGCCGCGGACGACGCCATGCTCGCGGCCGCGCGCAACTCCGTGCTGATCGCCCTCGCCGCGTCGCTGATCGCAACCGTGCTCGGCACCATGGCCGGCATCGCCATGCACCGCTACCGCATAGGCGGCCTCGCGTTCATGGTGCTCACGCCGGTGGCGATGCCGGAGATCCTGCTCGGCGTCAGCCTACTGGTGTTTTTCATCCAGGTGCTCAACCTGACCCTCGGCCTGGTATCGGTACTGGTGGCGCATATCACGTTCTGCATCGGCTTCGTCGCGATCATCGTGCGCGCACGCCTCGCCGGCATGGACGAGAGCCTCTTCGAGGCGGCGCGCGACCTCGGCGCCACGCCCTGGCAGGAGTTCCGGCTGGTGACGCTGCCGCTGATCCTGCCGGCGGTGACCGCAGGCGCGCTGATGAGCTTCACGCTCTCGATCGACGATTTCGTGATCACCTTCTTCACCGCGGGGGTGGGCGTCTCGACCTTGCCGCTGCAGATTTTCACCATGATCAAGGTGGCGGTGACGCCCGAGGTCAACGCGGTGTCGACGCTGCTGATGCTGGTCACGCTGAGTCTGATCGTGCTCGCCTCGCGCGTGGCGCCGGACGCGCTCAAGGGCCGCGCCTGAATGGACGCGCTGCGCGCCCTGCGAACCGTGGCGCTGGCGGCGCTCGTCGCGCTGCTCGCCTCGATCGGAGGCGCGCTGGCGCAGGAGCGGCTGCACGTCTACATCTGGAACAATTACATCACCGAGGACACGGTGGCGCGCTTCGAGCAAGCCTGCCGCTGCCGGCTGGTGCAGGACTACTACGCCGATAACGAGGAGATGCTGGCCAAACTCGCCGCGGGTGCCGCGGGCTACGACATCCTGGTACCCACCGGCGACGCCGTGGCGACACTGATCCGGCAGGGCGCGCTGCGGCCTATCGAACGTGCGCGCCTGCCCAATGTGCGCAATCTCAAGCCCGAATTCCTTGGCCTCTGGTTCGACCCCGACAACCGCTACTCCGTGCCCTACGCCTATTCGATCACGCTCCTCGGGTACAACGAGCAGAAGATGCGCGCGCTCGGCATACCGACCGACACCTGGGCCGCAATTTTCGAACCGAAATACCTGGAGCGCCTGCGCGGCAAGGTCACCGTGCTGGACAGCCAGCGCGAGCTCATGGCCGCCGCGCTGATCTACCTCGGCTATCCGGCCATCGACAACGACCCGGCCCACTGGAGACAGGCGCGCGACCTGATCCTGCGCGCCAAACCCTACTGGGCTGCATTCAACGCGTCGAGCTACATCAAGGAGCTGACCGTGGGCAACATCTGGCTCTCCCACGGCTATTCGAACGACATGCACACCGCGCGCCAGGACGCGCTCCGCGCCGGGCGCAAGTTCAGCATCGGCTATTCGACACCGAAAGAGGGCGCGGTGTTCGCGCTGGACAACCTGGTCATGCACAAAAGCGGGCGGCACCCCGAGCTCGCGCACCGGTTCATCGACTTCCTGCTCGAGGGCGAGAGCTCGGCGGCGCTGTCCAACGCCATCGGCGCGGGCAGCCCGAACGCCGCGGCCATGCGGCTGATCCGGCCCGAGATCGCGAGCAACGCAGCGATCTTCCCCGGGCGAGCGGAGCTGGCGCGGCTGCAGCAGCTACGCGAACTGACGCGGGCGGAGCGGCGCTTGCTGAATCGGACGTGGATAGAGATCAAGGTGAGGTGAGAGGCCGGCTGCTGATGGCCAACGTCCGCGGCCACCCGGCCGAGCGGGCGCAGGCCGCGAGGGCCGGGTGCGGCCGCAAGTCATGCACCCAGCACCGTCAATTTGACGCGCGGAGTCCAAAGCTTGGCCCACCGCCTCCTCTTTTCCTCGCCACCGAGTATCTGGGGAGAAACAACTTGAGGCGCTCCGAACACCACGCCATCCTCCATGCATCTCGAATTGACGGCGCCGTAATCATCCGCGTCGTCACTAAACACAACTGCCACCAAGACACCGCACCAGCGACACACTAAGAATCTAGCGCTGTCCGAGCCCTGACGGTATTCGCTGATCGTATCCAATCCCCTGGCTTGAATGGAAAGACGCCCATCTGGGTCGGAGATATACGACGCACCATGCTTTAAACAGAAGGAACAATCACAAGCCCGAGGAGCGAAGTCCGCAGGGGCTATGGACGTTGCCAATTCAATTTTGATTTTGCCGCAGTGGCAACTGCCTCTAAGCAACCTCCGATCGATCACCATTGCCTCCGACTGGGACATAAGGTTTGCGCTCAGGCCGCAGCCCGCCGGGGCCTGAGCGCCGACAGCAAATGGTGGGCGCCGTTGGCCTTGTAGCCACTACGATCTTCTCATTGCTGACCACCGATGAGCGCTAGAGGCCGTCTGGAAGCTTGGAGGCCATCATCCTCCTCCGGTCCAGCTTGCGCCCATCGACAATAAACGTACCGTCGCCAACGGCGTGTACGGTGCGCTTCTCCTTGCGCGCGGAATCCATATATGCGGCGACGGCCTTTAGCACGACGATATTGTGCTTCGCGACGATGTCGACGACCTTGCACTCGATGTTGGCCAGACACTCCTTGATCAACGGCGCCTTGACGACCTTGCCCGGCACGGGCGTGAACTTGAATTTGGCAAACTTGTCGGTATCGGCACCGGAGCATGTCCCTATCCCGACCACCTGATCCAGCATGTCAACCGTGGGAATGGCAATGACGCACTCCCTATTCTTTCGCAGCGCCGCGAAGGAGTAATTCCACTCGCCCGTGGTGATGGCAAATGCCGGGGTGAAATCCAGCACCATAGTCCACGAGATGGTCATGATGTTGTTCTTCTTCCCGTCATGGGTCGTCACGAGGACAACAGGCCCCGGTTCCATCAGGGTAAAGGCCTTGCTTAGTTTCAACTGACGCATGAGAGCACCTCCTGATATCCCGTTGCCTAGCGATCCGGCTAACTCCGCGGCTCGGGAGTTCCGGTGTCTTGGCTCCCTAGATTCATATTTGCTCGCGCAGTTGCTGCAAGCGCTTGGTACTTTTGCTTGAAAGAATCGAGCGATCCTTCTTCGAGTTCTTCCAGATCTAGTAGCGCATTGTGTGCCCCTTTGGTGGCGCGTATTAGCTCATCGAGCTTTACCTAAATGGCCTCAGTGTCGCGATTCTGTGTGTTCTGGATTAGGAAGACCATCAGGAATGTGATGATGGTCGTGCCCGTGTTAATGACCAACTGCCATGTGTCGCTGAAACCGAATATCGGACCTGTGACGAGCCAAGTAACGATGACAGCCACGGCTAGAGTGAAGACACGAGGGCGGCCACAAAAATGCGCGGCTGACTTTGCAAACTTAGAGTACACAGCAGAGATTTGCATCTGGCGTTCCTTGTAGGGCCCTAACGTCGTGGTGAACGGCGGGCCGCCACGATGGTCGACGATGCTGCGGCGCTGGCGGCCCGCCCGTTCGACCTAAAGTTAGAAGTCATACGATTGTGACTGAGGCAGGCCGCACGCGTACCGCGCTGACCACAGGTGAACTTTCCCCACTATTTTCGCTCCGGCTCTGTCTGCCGTTTGTGCGATTCATAGGTGGTGTCCTCTCTACTCATGCAGCGATCCAAATCCGCCTTGTCAGGAAGTCGGTTGCATTGATTACGCTGCCATGCCTGACCCGTGCCGTAAACCTGTTCCGCAGTGCACCCCGCCAAGGACAGCGCTATGAGCAACGGTATCGAGACGAATATCGCTTTCAATGTCCCTCCTCGAATGGGGTGAGTTCTAACGTTTGAACTCAGGCCGCGGCCCGCCAGGGCCAGCGCCTGCAGCGAATTGTTATGCCTCATGCTCCCAAAGCCCACTGTGGATTCCAGACGACCTCCCACAGATGCTGATCAGGATCTTGAAAGTAACCTGCATAGCCTCCCCAAAATGTATCTTGGGCAGACTTTACGATGACTGCGCCCGCGCGCTCGGCCTGCGCCATGACCGCATCAACTTCGGTCTTGGACGAAACGTTATGCCCCAGGGAAAGTTCGGTGGCACTTGGCGCAGTTAGTGGAAGCCCGGAATCATGGGCAAGACTTTTGCGGGGCCAAATGGCGAGTTTGACTCCGGCCTGCAGATCGAAGAAGGCGACCGCTCCATGCTCGAATTCCTTTCCGACGATGCCTTCTGTCTTCAGCCCAAGACCATCGCGATAGAACTTGAGTGATCTTTCCAGATCATCGACGCCTACCGTGATAACTGTTACTCGTGGCTTCATGCGCGCCTTTTCAATGAGGCATAACGTTCCGGCTCAGGCGCGCCCGCTTGCGGGCGTCGGTTGCCGCCGATGGTTGGGCGTCGCCAGTCGAAATGTCTGAATTTGGAACTCTTTGCCACCCGCCGCCTTTAGGGTTTGCGCTTCGGTCTCATGATACCCCTGTGCCGCAGCAAGCTGCCCCAGCAGCTTGGGTGGCACGAGGCGCATAACTGACGAAAGCGCACCAAGGCTTGCGAATTGCGATGGCGTTATCTCTGCAATCGTGGTGCTCGGCAGTTGCACGACAGTAAGCAGCGTTCCGCCCGGGCACAGCATTGCCCGAATCTTTGCCAGCACAGTCTTCGCATCGACGTATTCGAATAATAGGCCGGCAAACACCAGCTCAACGGGCGCAAAGCCAAGCTCGTCCTTCTGAACATCGCCAACGAATAGTTCGAGCAACGGTATCCGATGATCGAACCGAGTACGCGCGTGCAGTATGTAATCAGGATTGATATCCACACCGACCACGCGTTCCGTCACTTCGCTCGAAACTCGATCAAGTCCATTGCCTCCCGCGCACCCAAGAATCGCGACTGAACGTGGCTGATGCTTGTTTAACGCGCTCGCGAAAACGTCGGCCAGGAACTGCGCCTGGCCGACGGTCGGCAGCGCCATATGGCCTTCGTAATCTGCCAAAGGGATATCGAGCCACGGATTCCTCATGGCGCCCAACGTCATGCTCACCGGCGCCCTTCAGCGCATCCTGTGCTGCTAGAGTTGGGCAACTGGTCGTGGATGAGCCTCTTACCCAGACTGACCACTTCGTCTTGCACATACCTCAATTTGCGATAGAACTCGACAATCTCGGCGTTGGACGAACGCACAAGCAGATTTACCTTTGGGCAACCGCGTTCCATGAGCAAGCGCTCGGCCTCCTGCATAAGGGCGCGACCGTATGACTGCTTGCGATGGCCAGGCGAGACAGCTAGGTAGTACACCCACCCGCGGTGGCCATCGAAACCGACCATCACAGTAGCTACCAGTTCAACGCCGACCAAGCCCACAAGAAACAACTCCGCCTGTTCGGTGAGCTTGCGTGCAATGTCAGCGTGCGGGTCGTTCCACGGGCGCGTAAGACCGCACTCTTGCCACAGGGCGACAACCGCCGCTTCATCGATTGGCTGAAAGACTCGGATCTTCATATTGCGGATGACGCCCAACGTCCGTGTTAATCCGCGCGCCGATTAGGCGCGTCCGAGTTGAACGCGTTGTTGGGTGACTTGTTTAGCATGAGTACACCCGCTATTAAAGCAAGAACCATGATCATGGCCGACAAAGCCAAAGCCAGGAGCTTGTAACCACGAACGACCTCCTGCCAGGTGTTATTCATTGTTTGGTAGCGCGCAAGGGCGCCTGGGGCTACTTTAGCGAGTGCTGGATGATCGATTGTCATGAAATCGGATTTTGATAGCGCAACATAATTGGCGGCAACCGTTTGCTCCGAGACATGTGAGAACCAGGACGCGAAGGATATCCAGAAGGCCGCCACAACTGGCAAAAGAAGGATTGGCACCCAGAGTAGTCTTTTCATGTTTTGTCCTGAGGCACCCAGCGTTCGCGTTGAGCGGCGCACCGCTTTTTGGTGCGTCCGGTCTCAAACGCGTTGTTAGATGGCGGGAGGTGCATACAACAGTCCAGTCTGCTCCATCTCATTGCACCGGCGGCTGTACGGGCGGGTAGTACTGAGGCGCCTCTCCGCGATTGAACATGCCGTAGTCGCGCATCACCTCAAATACACGGAAGTACTCGGTCGTCGAATCGGCAAAAAGTTGCCGGCCAAAGCCGACGCCGACGTCAGATGACGGTACGTCAACAAGATGGACAAAAATGCCCGGTCTGTAGACGCTCTCGAACACGTCACATTTCCAGGATGTTACTACCGACAGCTCTCGATTTCGGGATTCCGAGGCAACGACAAAAGTCGGTGGCCGTCTCTTGGGGTCGTTGTACGGGCTCAGGTGCTCGGGACACCACGCCGATTTTTCGGGCCGCGCCTCGTGGATGACCTGTGCGATTCGAATGCGGTAGTCGGCGAAGACCTGCTCGCGGCCCGCTTCTTGAACCGTATGATGCTTCGCATCAACCCGCCAAGCGATCATTGATCCCTCGTCCTGCCATATCTGATATGAGAGCAGGAGATTCTTTCGGGTCAAGCTCCTGAACCTGTCGATGAAAAGACAGCCGCCCATGGCTTCCAGGGATGGCTTCAATGAAGCCGCGAGATCCAAATAGCGATTGATTTGCCCTTCTTTGATTTGAACTTCGAAAAATTGCGAAATCATGGCCGACAAAATCCTATGAGATGGACGGGAGGTCAATAGAACTTTAGTGCGTATCTCATGACGAGCGCCATTCCTACTGGAGCCATCTAACGAGTGTTATTCTGCGGCGCACCATGACAATGGTCGAATTGGTACAGTGCTGGCGGCCCGTCCGCAGCAACAAAGGGTTAGGCATCAAGTTCGCTCCGACGCTCCCAACCAGACAAGGGCAAAAGCAGGAGTTCTCCTGCATCGTCAGTCATCCAAGTGGGAACGAGATTTGGCGGCACGAACCAGTCCGAATCTTTATTATTTGACTTCAGCCATCCCGAAACATGCGCTCGCAACACCTCGGAGAAGTTCTCCTGAGACCCTTCGCGCAACTGGCCGCTGGCGAAAACCTCGGTCAGTGGTGGGTTATGGCTACCTGTGACTTTTGATGTTAGGTACTTGACCCCACCCTCAATCAAACTGACCTGATATGTAACTCTAGCGTACAGTTCGTCAAACTGAAAGGGATGGAGCTTCTGCCCGTTAACCTTTGCGACGTAACGGCCGTATGTCTTAGTAGTCAACGCTGCGTCCTCGAAAGTAACGATGACTCCGACCTCGCCCATACGCCAGCCCCGCTGAACTCGCAAGAATGCAGCAGTTGCGCGAGCTCACCCACGCCGAGCGGCGCCTGCTTAAGCGCATGTAGATCGGATCAAGGTGAGGTGAATCGGCCGGAGAGCCAGTACTGGTGCGGGGTTCCGGGCATTCACAGCTGGCCGAAACGCACGCGTGCCTCAGTGTTCCGTATCCACCTTCGCCAGACTGCCATCCGCCCCGAATACCCACGGCACGGGCTCGCCCAGGATTTCGAAGCGCTCCGGCTGGCGGCGCACTTCGGCGAGCAGCGGCGCGGAGACGCGGATGCGCTGCAACTCGAGCGTGTTGCGGATGTGCACGATGCGGGCGTCGGCCGGCTTCACGCGCAGGACCGTTTTCACCGCAAGCTGCACCGCTTCGCGGTCGGTGTTCATGATCATCGGAATGGCGGCGCTGTCGAGGAAGGTCGAAGTGATGCAGTTGGCGTAGGTCGGGCCGATGTCGATGTCGCGGAACAGGCGCATGGTGATGACGTCGGCCGAGCCGATCCCCGTGGCGTTGCCGTGGGTGCGTTCGGTCAGGCTGAGCACCGCGATCTTCTTGACTATCGGCCCGCCGGGCCAGTCGACGAAGCGCTTGTTGCGCCCGGTGACGTTGGGGTCGAAGCCGGTGCCGCTGATCTCCTTGCCCATTTCGTCGATGATCAGCACGTCGATTTCGTCGAAGAACAACCGCGCCATCTTGTCCTTGGCCATGACGAGCAGCGCCGGCTCGCGCACGTGCAGGCGCGCGGCGGGGATGCATTCGAGGTGCATGGTGTCGTCGTGGGCGTTCTCCACCGCGGCGACGCCGAACAGGAACGGCAGGCGCGCCATGACCACGTCCGCCGCTATGGGCAGCACCGTGGGAAACCGATCCATGCCGTGCGTGTGCAGCGTCGCCGCACCCTTGATCTTGCCCATGCCTATGGTCAGCATCTTGGTGATGCCGCTTTCGATCGCGCCGCGGAACGTGGTGTGCGCCTTGATCCGGTTGATCAGCACGATGCCGTCCGCGGCCGCGGCGAGGGCGTCCGCATAGACCGGCGTGCCGTCGGCCATGCGCCCGGCCTCTACGGTGTCCATGGACGCGCGTATCGGCGCGCCGACAAAGGCTTCGGTGATGCCGGCGCCTTCGAGTACGACGCGCTGCCCTTCGGCGGTGGCGGCGCCGTGGCTGCCCATCGCAGGGAACACGAAAGGATCGCCGCCCAGGGCTTTGATCTCGCGGATGACGGCGCGCGCGATGAGCGCGTAGTTGGCCACGCCGCGGCTGCCGCAGCCGACGGCGATGCGCGCGCCGCGCTTGACGCTGGCGCGTATCTCCGGCCGCTGGAACTCGCGCGCGATGGCCGCGTCGATGTCGTCGATGCGCGTGGTGGTGAACTTTTGCCGCACAGCGGCCATGGGCGGCAGCGCGATGTCGAGCCCCCCGGCGATGTTGACCTCGATTCTGTCTTCGATCATGTTGCGCTCCTTTCTGGCGGCGGTGCCGGCGGGCGATGGGAGTATCGGTCCGCCGGGCTAGCCCAGATAACTGCTCGTGGAAAATTTCTCGCAGTGCGCATTCTATCCCTCCTCTTACCCTCATCCTGCCTCCGTTTCACCGGCACGGTAGAATTCCGCCATGCAGGACAAGCTCATCGCGGTCGAGGCCGATATCACCACGCTGGCGGTGGATGCGATCGTCAACGCCGCCAACAACGCGCTGCTGGGCGGAGGCGGCGTGGACGGCGCGATCCACCGCGCTGCCGGTCCAGAGCTGCTCGCCGAGTGCCGCACGCTTCGCGGCTGCGCCACCGGGCAAGCCAAGATCACCCGCGGCTACCGCTTGCCGGCCAAATACGTGATTCACACCGTAGGTCCGGTATGGCAGGGCGGATCGCAGAGCGAAGCCGAACTGCTCGCCGCCTGCTACCGCGAGAGCCTGGCGCTGGCCGTTGCGCACGGCGCAGCCAGTATCGCTTTTCCCGCGATCAGCTGCGGCGTCTACGGCTATCCCCCGCTGCAGGCGACGCGCATTGCGCTTTGCACCTGCGCCGAGATCGCCAAGGCCGCGCCGGAAATCGAAAAAATCGTGTTTGCCTGTTTCGGTCCGGACATGCTGGCGCTGTACCGGGCCGAACTCGCAAGGCTGTAAGATGACGGTCACCGTGGCCGTCAACGATCCCAGACCCTCGCCGCTGGCGCGCTATCTGCTGCTCGCCTATGTGCTGCTGATCGTCTACGGCAGCCTGCATCCCTTCTCCGGCTGGCGCGATCAGGGCGCGAGCGCGTTCGCCTATCTCAGCGGCCACTTGCCGCGCTACATCACCGCTTTCGATCTGCTGACCAATTTTGCCGCCTATCTGCCGCTGGGATTTCTCGCCCTGCTGGCGCTGCACCCGCGCCTGCGCGGCGCGTTCGCACTCGCGGTTGCAGGTCTCGCCGGCTGCTTGTTAAGTCTCGCGCTCGAAGCGCTGCAGACCTACCTCCCGAGCCGCATCCCGTCTAACCTCGATCTGGCGACCAACGGCCTGGGCGCCTTCGCCGGCGCGGGCCTCGCGCTGCGCTTCGGCGTCGGCCTGCTCGGCAGCGGCAGGATGCATGCGCTGCGGCATCGCTGGTTTCTGCCTGGCCATCAGTACGATCTGGGACTGGTGCTGCTGGCGCTGTGGCTGTTCACCCAGCTCAACCCCGAGACCCTGCTGTTCGGCAACGGCGATTTGCGCGGTCTGCTCGGGCCTGTGCCGGCCACGCTGCACCCGGCTGAGGTATTCATTCAAGGGGAAGCCGCTGTCGCCGCCTGCAACCTGGTCGCACTCGGCCTGTTCGTATCCTGCCTGATGCAGGACCAGCGGCCGCTGCTGCGGCTGTTGCTGGTATTGCTCGCGGCGGCGCTGGGGCTGAAGACGGTTGCGGTGGGAGAATTGCTCAAGGCACAGCAAGTGTTTGCCTGGCTTACACCCGGCGCCCTGCTCGGCCTCACAGGCGGCACCCTGGTGCTGATGCTGGCGCTGGCGCTGCCGCGCGCCGCGCGCCGCGCGCTCGCCGGCCTGCTGCTGATGGCCGCAACCGTTCTGGTCAATCTGACGCCGGAGAATCCCTATTTTGCCGACGCGCTGCAGCAATGGCCACAGGGCTATTTTCTCAACTTCAACGGGGTGACCCACTTGGTGTCGCTGGCCTGGCCCTTCGTCGCGCTGTTCTACCTGATGCTGCTCGCGCCGCGGGCCGGCCCCGGCACGCTATAATTTGCCGGCCGCCGGAGAGAGCATGCCGGCCAGCGGCCTGCCCTTAGACGCGGTTTCTTCAGAGCCTATCCCTCATGAGCTATTACACCCGCCATGTTTTTTTCTGCTGCAACCAGCGCGAAGGTGGCCGTCCCTGCTGCAACGACAAGGGCGCGAGCACGCTGCGCGACTATGCCAAGCAGCGCGTGAAGGCGCTCGATCTCGCCGGGAAAGGCCAGGTGCGCATCAATCAGGCGGGTTGCCTCGACCGCTGCGAGGAAGGCCCGTGCATCGTGGTGTACCCGGAGGAAACCTGGTACACCTATGTCGACGAGCACGACATCGACGAGATTGTCGACGAGCACCTGCGGCACGGGCGCGTGGTCGAACGCCTGAAGATATGACGCGATCGCTGATCGAGCGCGTGCTGCTTGATGGCGCGGCGGGCAAGATCGAATGCGTGATCAACCTGCCGGCCGGCACATCGCGCGGCGTCGCTCTGATCGCGCACCCCCACCCGCTGTTCGGCGGCAGCCTGGACAACAAGGTGGCGCAGACCCTGGCCAAGACCTTTGTCGAACTCGGCTACGTCGCGCTGCGGCCCAATTTCCGCGGCGTAGGCGCAAGCGCGGGCGAGCACGACGCGGGGCGCGGCGAGTCCGAGGACCTGCTCGCGATTCTGGAATACGCGCGCGCGCGCTTTCACGCGGGGCCGCCGGTGCTGGCCGGATTCTCTTTCGGCGCCTACGTGCAGACCCTGGTGGCGCACCGCGTTCAGCCTGAGCGCATGGCGCTGGTCGGTGTAGCGGCGGGTTTCGTCAGCGGCGGGCGCAGCTACACCTCGGAAGCCGTGCCGGCAAACAGCATCATCATCCACGGCGAGCTGGATGAGACCGTGCCGCTCGCCAACGTGCTCGCCTGGGCGCGGCCGCAGGAGCTGCCGGTGATCGTGGTGCCCGGCGCGGATCATTTTTTTCACCGGCGGCTGCAGATTATCAAGAGCATCATCAAGGGTTCTTGGCAGAACTGAGAAGCGCAGCATCGTGACCGTCACCGCCGAATCCATCCGTACCGCGGCCGCCCTGCTCGCAAACCAGGTGATCGACACGCCCTGCCTGTACTCGCGCACGCTGTCGGAAGTCACCGGCGCCGAGGTGTATCTGAAGTTCGAGAACCTGCAGTTCACCGCTTCGTTCAAGGAGCGCGGCGCGCTGGTGAAGCTGCTGTCGCTCTCGCCCGCGGAGCGCGCCGCCGGCGTGCTCGCGGTTTCCGCCGGCAACCACGCGCAGGGCGTGGCGTATCACGCGCGGCGCCTGGGCGTCCGCGCGGTGATCGTCATGCCGCGCCATACGCCGCATGTGAAAGTGGAGCACACCCGCGCCTTCGGCGCCGAGGTCATCCTGGCGGGCGAGAACTTCGACGAGGCCAAAGCGCACGGCCTTGCGCTCGCCGCCGAGCGCAGGCTCAGCCTGGTCCACCCTTACGACGACGAGCGGGTGATCAGCGGCCAGGGCACAGTGGCACTGGAAATGCTCGCGCACGAGCCGCAACTGGAGATTCTGCTGGTGCCCGTGGGCGGGGGCGGCTTGATCGCCGGCATGGCGGTCGCAGCCAAGGCGATCAAGCCCGAGATAGAAATCTACGGCGTGGAGACCGAGAACTTTCCGTCGATGTTCTGCGCCCTGCGCGGCGAGGCTGCTCGGTGCGCCGCCAACACCATCGCCGAGGGCATCGCGGTGAGGGAGCCGGGCACGCTTACGCTCCCGATCGTGCGCGAACTCACGCGCGGCATCCTGCTGGTCGGCGAAGGCGAGATCGAACACGCGATCGTGCTGCTCCTGGAAATAGAGAAAACGGTGGTCGAGGGCGCGGGCGCGGCCGGTCTGGCCGCCCTGCTCACCCAGCCTGAGCGCTTCCGCGGCAAGCGGGTCGGTATCGTGCTCTCGGGCGGCAACATCGACCCGCTGATGCTGTCGGTGATCATAGAGCGCGGCATGGTGCGCGCCGGCCGGCTCACCCGGCTCACGGTCGAATTGCGCGATCTGCCCGGGGCGCTCGCCACGGTCACCGCCTGCCTCGCCGAGGCCAATGCCAACATCGAGGAAGTGCACCATCAGCGCGCCTTCACCAACTTGCCGCTGAAGACGATCGAAGTCGAATTCGTGCTCCAGACGCGCGGCCGGGAGCACGTGGAGGAGATCATCCGCGCGCTGCGCGACGCAGGCTTCGCCGCCCGCGTCCATGGCGCCTAAGCGCGCAACCTGGAAGCAACAACTCAGACGGAGTTCAACCATGAAATCGGCACTGATACTCATCGATATCCAGAACGACTATTTTCCCGGCGGCAAGATGGCGCTGGAAGGCAGCGCCGAGGCTAGCCTGCAGGCGGCGAAACTGCTGGCCGCGTTTCGCGCCAAGGGAATGGCGCTGGTGCACGTCCAGCATGTTTCCAACCGGCCCGGTGCGACGTTTTTTGTGCCGGGCACCGAGGGCATGAACATCCATCCGGACGTCGCGCCGCGCGCCGGGGAAAGCGTGATCCAGAAGCATTTCCCCAACAGCTTTCGCGGCACGCCGCTGCAAGAGCAGCTGCGCGGCCTGGGAGTCGATCATCTGGTCATAGCCGGCATGATGACCCACATGTGCGTCGACGCGACGACGCGCGCCGCGTTCGATCTGGGTTTTTCCTGCAGCCTGGCGCACGACGCCTGCGCCACCCGCGCGCTTGCGTTCGGCGGGCAGAACGTCCCCGCGGCGCAAGTGCACGCGGCATTTGTGGCGGCGCTCGCCGGTCTTTACGCCAAGGTGCAGGGCGCGGCGGAGATCGCGGCGGAGCTGGCGATTTAGCTTTTTTGCGCAAGCGAATCGGCCGCGCGATGTTGTGCCGTGGCACCCCCGGTTTTATGTTACTTTGGCGTTCTGCCTTCTATAGCTTATCCCCGGTTTTTCCATGAATCCGCAAGCCAACGCCCAACTGTTCGCCCCCTGCCCGCGCGGTCTGGAAGAGTCGCTCGCGAGCGAGCTTGCCGGCATCGGCGCAAGTGCGGTGCAGACTGTCGCCGGGGGCGTGGCCTTCGAAGGCGACACGCGCGTCATCTACCGCGCCAATCTCGAAAGCCGCATCGCCACGCGCGTGCTGCTGCGCCTGTTCACCCTGCCTTACCGCAGCGAAGAAGACATCTACCGCGCGAGCTACGAGCTCGACTGGCCGCAGCGCTTCGATGTAGCGCGCAGCATTCGCGTCTACCTCACCGCCCAGCGCTGCCCGCTCAAGAGTCTCGACTTCCTGACACTGCGCATCAAGGATGCGGTATGCGACCGCTTCCGCAGCGCTGTCGGCAGCCGCCCCAATGTCGACACGCGCGCGCCCGAGGTGCGCATCCACGCCTTTCTCGACGCCACCCAGTTCACGCTCTACCTCGACACTTCGGGCGAACCCTTGTTCAAGCGCGGCGCCCGCGCCGCCCAGGGGGTGGCTCCGATCAAGGAAAATCTCGCCGCCGGCATACTCCGGCTGACCGGATGGCAGCCGGGCACGGCGCTGCTCGATCCCATGTGCGGCGGCGGCACGTTTCTGGTCGAGGCGGCGCAAATCGCGCTCGATATCGCGCCGGGCATAGCCCGCGGTTTCGGCTTCGAAAAGCTCAAGGATTTCGATGCCGATCTGTGGCGGGAATTGCGCGCCGAGGCCGAGGCGCGACGCAAGCCGGTGATGCAACTGCCGATCTACGGCAGCGAGCTGTACGGCGACACGCTCAAGCTGGCGCACGCGAACCTGCGCGCAGCCGGGCTGGAGGAGGCCGTGCAGCTGAAGCAAGCCAATGCGCTGGAGATCTCCGCGCCGGCCGAGACCGGGGTGCTGGTCACCAACCCGCCCTACGGCGAGCGCATGGGGGAGCAGCAGGAACTGGCGGAGTTCTATCCCAAATTCGGCGACGCGCTGAAGCAGAAATTCGCCGGCTGGAACTGCTATATCCTCAGCGCCGACATGAAACTGCCCAAGCTGATCAAGCTGCAGGTGTCCCGACGCACGCCGCTGTTCAACGGCGCGCTGGAATGCCGCCTGTTCGAGTACAAAATCGTAGCGGGCAGCATGCGCGGGCCCAAGCCCCCGCCGGCATGACCGGGTATTCGAAACCGGGCGTGATCGAATGAATACCGCGGCCGATTTCCGGCAGGATCGATGCCTGCTGGCGGCACGCCGCAATGCGGAACCTCGCGCCGGGCGGCGGCATGGCGGACAATCCGGCGCGCGCACCGGCCGATAGCCGCTGCGCGTCGCGACCGACGCGGGCCTACATGCATCGAGGCGGACGATGACTCTGGCAGGCATGCGCGTCGTTTGGTTCATCGACCTGAACCGCAGCTTCGTCAGCGAAGACCTCCGCATTTGCGCCGAGCACGCCATGGCCGGCCTGCGTCTGCGCATCGGCCTGCCGGCGCAGGCGCTGGCGGCGCAAGGCGTGCTCAATACCCTGGTGTCGATCGCGCCCGGCGATGCGCTTCCCGCTCTCCCCGCCAGGCCCGATATCGCGGTATTCACCAAACCGTATATTTACGGCGACGCCGAACGCGACCGTCATGCGTCACGCTTCATCGACGCGGCCGAGACGCTCAAGCGCAACGGCACGGCGGTGGTCTTCGACCAGACCGACAATCTGTTCGCCGATCAGCGCCGCGACTATGCATTGCGCATGCTGGAACTGGCCGACGCAGTGAGCACCTGCTCCACCATCCTCGGCACGCTGATTCAGGAACAAGCTGGCCGCGCATCCTGGCTGGTACCTGATCCGCTCGAAGGCCGGCGCGGCGCGGCCGCGTTCGCCGCGCGCGGCCGCAGTATCTGGGCGCGGCTGCGCGGCGCGCCTGCTGGCGCGCCACTGCGGCTGCTGTGGTTCGGCGGACAGCCGGCGACGTTTCGCGCACTGATGCGCTGGCGCGCCGAGCTGGCGCGGCTCGCGCGGCGCCAGCCGCTGAAACTGGAGGTGGTGATGAATCGCGTGCCCGAAGTCGAGGCCGGCGTGGCGCAAATGGCGGGCGACGGCATAGCGGTGACCCTGCACGCGTGGTCACCGGCGGCGATGGCCGAGCGGCTAGCCGACTGCGACCTGGTGTTACTGCCGACCGACAGCACCAACCCGCGCAGCTTCACTGCCAGTGCCAACCGCCTGACCGCAGCCCTGTGGGCCGGGCGCTTTCCCATCGCCGGCGCAATTCCCAGCTATCTGGATTTCACCGACGTCGCCTGGGTCGGCGACAACCCGGTAGCGGGCATAGACTGGGCGCTCGCGCATCCGCAGGAGGTGCTCGCGCGCCTGCACGCGGGCCAAGCCCGCCTCGAGCGGTCGTTCTCGGCCACAGCGGTCGGGGCGGCATGGGGCGCGGTATTCGAGGGACTGGGAAAGCGATGAATCGCAGCGCTCGGCGCGCGCCGGCAAACGCGGTGCCTTGGTGATCAAGCGGATCATCGAGAAATTGCGGTCACGGCTGTCGCGGCGGACGCGCACGGTGGCGGCGACCCCCGCCGCGACACCGCCGGAGGACATCGCAGAGGGAGAACGGCTGTACGCGGCCGGAAACTCGGTCGAAGCCGAAGCCCGCTTTGCCCGGGCACTGCGCGATGCGCCTGCCGACGCGCGCGCGCTCAATGGCCTCGGGGTGATCCGGCTTGCCGCCGGGCGTAACGAGGAGGCGCGCGCGCTGTTCCGCGCAGCCATCGAGGCGCAGCCGGATTTTGCCTTCGCGTATTCGAACCTGAGCGTCGTCGAGGCGCGACTGGGATCGTTCGGCGCCGCGGCGAATTGCGCCCGCCGCGCCTTGAGCATCGAGCCGGGGCTGGATGAAGCGCAAATCACGCTCGCCGAGAGCCTGGTCATTTCAGGCGATGTCGACGCGGCGCAGCATCATTTTCACGCCGCGGCAGCGGCGCACAGCAAATGGCGCATCGCCGGGGCAGTTCGCTTCGATCGCGGCTGCTGGGCGTCGCTGCGCGACGCGTCGGTCGATGCGGCGCCGCTCGATATCCGTCTCGACCAGCCGCCCGAGCCGATTGCAGGGCCGGTCCTGCTGCTGAGCAGCGACCCGCGCTACTGCCGGCTGTTTCTCGGCCCCTTGATCGAATCGCTGGATGTAGCGGAACAGCCCTCCCCGGTCGTGCATTTGCATCTGATCGGCGACGAACCCGGCTTGATCGCGCGCATCGCGCAGTTCAGCCGCCGCTATCCGCAGCTTCGCCTGGTCGTCTCCGTCGAGCCCGATCCGGCCGGGCTTGATGCGGCGCAAAAGCGCGTCTACTACGCATGTGCCCGGTTCCTGGTACTGCGCCGGCTGCTGGCGCGTTACCGCTGCCCGATTTTCGTGCTCGATGTGGATGCAGTATTTCGCGGCGGCCTGGCCGAGGTCGCGCGCGCGGCGCAGGGTAGCGATCTCGGCCTGTATCTGCGACGCCCCCAGCGCATCGTCTGGACCAATGTGGCCGCGGGGCGGCTGCTGGTCAATCCGACGCCGGGCGCAGAGGCTTTTCTGCGTATGGTGGAGGCCTACATTCTGCGCGCAGTGCGGGAGCGCCGGATGGACTGGTTCCTGGATCAGGTCGCACTGTACTGCTGCCTTACCATGATGCGTCGCCACGGCCAGGCCCCGAGAGTCTACGAATTGAATGATGACCTGGACCGCGTGATGCATGCCTTTCCCGCGGGGTTTTCAGAAAAGCTCGACGATCCCCTGTACACGCAGCATTTCGTGGAATTCTGAACGCGGCGTTACCGTTGCCTATGATTCCGCAATGTGCAAAGCGGCCGGCGGCAGCCCACGGCAGCGGCGCTCCCACATCGCCACATACGCCCGCTCCAGATTGCGCACGTAGCGCGCCGTATCGAACAGCGGCGACGCGCGCTGCGCCAGGAGCCTGGAGCGGATGGCCGCAAGGCGCGGGGCATCGCCCGCGAGTCGTACCGCGAGCGCCACGTAATCGTCGCGACTCGCCAGAGCCAAGTCGGACAAGCCGGCGGCGTGGACCAGGCTCGCGGCGACCCGTCCGGCAAAGGTGTCGCCGCACCAGGTCAGCACCGGCACGCCGGCACGCAGCGCGTCGCTGGCCGTCGTGCCGGCATTGAGAAAATGCGTGTCCAGAAACAGATCGGCCGCCTGCAGCCGCGCCAGATGCGAACTGCGCTGCAGATACGGCGCGAACAGGATCCGGGACGGATCGACACCCTCGCGCGCCGCCTCTTGCTGCAATCGTTGGCGCGCATACGCATTGCCATACAACTGCCAGAGCACGCTGCCGGGAACCGCGCGCAGGATTTGCATCCACGCGCCGAAGATCACCGGCTCGATCTTGTACAGCTGGTTGAACGAGCAGAACACGAATGCGTCCTCAGGCAGGCCTGCCTCTTGACGCGGCGGAACCGGCGGCAAGGGCGTCAGCACGTCGTTGATCTGATAGCTGTGCGGCAGATACACCAGTTGCTCGGCGAATTCATCCTCGAATCCGGGCGGCGTTGTCGTGGCGTCGGTAATCAAGTAATCGGCGAGCCGTCCGCCCAGGGTTCCCGGCTGTCCGAGAAAGCACACCTGGGTCGGGGCGGGGCGATACGCGAGAATTTCGGGCCGGCCGCCGCCGCCGTGCCCCTTGAGATCGATCAGGATGTCGATGCCGTCGCGCGCCATGCGCTCGGCCGTGGCGCGGAAACCTTCGCTGCCTATCGCCTGAAACGAGTCGCAGCCGGCGACGATGCGGCGCTGACACTCGCTCCCGTCTTCGGGACCCCATGAGTAGGCGAAGACTTCGAAGCGCGAACGGTCGTGCGCGCCGAACAAACCCGCGGTGAGCTGCCCCATGGCGTGGTCGTGCAATTCGTTGGACAGGTAGCCGATGCGGATCCTGCGGGTCGCGTCCGGGACCCGGGGGAAGGACGGCGCGAGCGGCGCGTGCTGCGCCTCGATCCGCACCGCGTGGAAATTCGCGACCGCGCGCTTGAGCGTCCGCGGCAACGGCAGCAGCAGTGCGATGTGCGCCGAGAGCCGCCCCGCCCACGCCGCGACAGGTGCCGTGGCGCTCAATTCGATCAGGCTGGCGACGAAGCGATCGAGCGCGGGCCAGTCGCAGGTTTGTTGCCACACCGTCACCAGGTTGGCGTGGTACTGGTCCTGAGGATCGAGCTGCAACGCCTGCTCCAGATGCTGCTTGGCGGCGTCCAGCATGCCGCCTTGTGCGAGCACGATGCCAAGATTGCAGTGCGCGCCGGCGAGGCCGGGGTCCGCGGCCACGGCTTGGTTCAACAGCGCATAGCCCTCTTCGTGGCGCTGCGCCTCGAACAGCACCATCCCCAGGTTGGAAAGCGCGGGCGCGTGCCCGGGCCAGCGCTCGAGCACCAGACGGTAGAGTTGCTCCGCACGCACCAGGTCGCCCGCGTGCCAGGCCTGGTCTGCTGGCTCGGCCATCGCAGCGGGGGCCAGCGCGGGCGCAGCCGCTCCGGCCACGATTTTTTCGCGCCACCACCGCGAGAACCATGCAATGCCCATCTCACCCCTTGCTTTGTTGCCGCCCTGCATTATCTAGCCCGGCCAGGCGTCCGACAAATTCCGCGGCGGCTGCGCGGCAGCGCGCAAACTCGGCAGACTAGGTAGGCGCCCATTCGGAGGTGTTGATGCAAGATGGGCGCGGGCCGCGTGCAACAGGCGTCCATCGACGATGAAGCGATCCCTGCTGCGCCCCTGGGGGCCGAACGGCCTAGCCGGCTGCGCTCTTGCGCGCCTTGACCTTCTTCACGGCAGTCTTGGTTCCGGTCTTGGCCGCCGTCTTTACAGCGGTCTTGGTGGCGGTCTTGGTGGCGGTCCTGGTCGCTGTCTTTGCGGCCGTCTTGGCCGCAGGCTTGCCGACGCCGGTCTTGGCCTCTTCGGGCTTGGCCTCGGCCTTGCCCGCCTTCGCTGCACGCGGGGCGAACTCGAAACCGACCTTGCCGTCCGCAGCGCGCACCAGGAAGGCCGAGAACGGCCGACCCTTCTTCGAAATGAAGCGGTGCAGCAGATCGGTCTTGCCGGTGGCGAGCAGCTTTTGCATCTGCTCGCGCTCTATCGGCCGCTGCAGGATGATGCGCCCGGAGCGGAAATCGCAGCTCTTTTCCGGACCCAGGCTTTTCTCGCACACATAGGACATAGGCTGCTCGAATACCCGCGCGGCGCATTTCGGACAGGGGCCCAGCGGCTCCAGGCCGGTGAAATCCGGCGCTTCCTCGGAACCGTCGTTCGACTGTCCGAAATCGAACTCGGCCTTGAATTCGGGCGACAACTTCACCACCGCGGCGAACGGCTTGCCCATGCGGCTGCGGAAACCCTGCAGCGGTCCGATGCTCTGCTTGGCAATCAATTCCTCGATTTCCTCGGGCGCGAATTCGCGGCTGGACACGACTTTCCAGATGTTGAAATCGCAGGCCTGGCACTGAAATTTGCGATAGTTCTCCAGCACCGTGCCGCCGCATTTCGGACACGGCGCTTTCAGGGTGAGAAACGCGGTATCCGGAATGTCGCCGGTCTTGATCGCCGCAACCAGCTCACGCGTGGCCTCGACGATATGTTCCATGAACTCGGCGCGGCCGAGCTCGCCATGTTCCATCTGCTTGAGCTTGAATTCCCATTCCCCGGTGAGTTCGGGCGAGGTGAGCTCGGTGATGCCGAAGTGGTGCAGCGCGAACATCAGCGAGAACGCTTTCGGCGTGGGCACGAGTTCGCGCCCGTTGCGGTGCACGTAGTCCTCGAAAATGAGGCCCTCGATCACGGAGGCGCGGGTGGCCGGCGTACCCAGGCCCTTTGCGCTCATCGCCGCGCGCAATTCCTCGTCCTCGACCAGCTTGCCCGCGCCCTCCATCGCCGAGAGCAGCGTCGCCTCGGAGAAGCGGGCCGGCGGCCTGGTCTGGTTGGCCTTGACCTCGACCTCGGTCGTCTTGACCTTCTCGCCTTCGGTGATCGCCACCATCAGCGCGTCGTCCTTTTCGACGTCGCGGCCGTAGATTGCAAGCCAGCCCGGCTTCACCATCACCCGGCCCTCGCTCCTGAACGGCTCGCCCTCGACGCGGGTGATGCGCGTCGTGACCAGAAACTCGGCGGCCGGGAAGAACACGGCGAGGAAACGCTTCACCACCATGTCGTAGAGCTTGCCTTCGGCATCGGACAGATTGCCCGGCGCCTGCAGCGTGGGGATGATCGCGAAGTGATCGGAAATCTTGGTATTGTCGAAAATGCGCTTGCTCGGCTTGACCCAGCCTTCTTTCAGCACCTCGCGCGCGAACGGCGCATAGGCGGCGACACCGTCGCTCTTGTCCTTGCCGCGGGCTTTGCCGGCCAGCATGGCCATGGTGTCCTTCACCGTCGGCAGATAATCCTCGGGCAGCGCGCGCGCATCGGTACGCGGGTAGGTCAGCACCTTGTGCCTTTCGTACAAGGCCTGCGCCAGCGACAGCGTGGTGCGGGCGGAAAAGCCGAAGCGGCCGTTGGCTTCGCGCTGCAGGCTGGTCAGGTCGAACAGCAGCGGCGAAATCTGGGTGGTCGGCTTGGCTTCCTCGGTGACGATGCCCGGCTTGCCTTCGCATTTGCCGCGCAAGGCCTCGGCCCGCGCCGCGTCCCACAGGCGCTCCGGCCTGGCTTCCGCGTCCTCGTCCTTCGCTGCCCGGGCAAATTTCTCGTCAAACCAGCGCCCGTTGTAGGCTCCGGCCGCGGCGGCGAAGCTTGCGTGCACTTCCCAGTAGTCGCGCGATACGAACTTCTTGATGCGGTCCTCGCGCTCGACCAGAATGGCCAGCGTCGGCGTCTGCACCCGGCCCACGGTGGTCTTGTAGAAGCCGCCCTCTTTGGAATTGAACGCCGTCATGGCGCGCGTGCCGTTGATGCCGACCAGCCAATCGGACTCGGAACGGCACACGGCGGCATCGGCCAACGGCAGCATGGACTTGTCCGTGCGCAGACCCTCGAACCCGTCGCGAATCGATCCCTGGGTCATCGATTGCAGCCACAGCCGTTGAATCGGTTTCTTGTTGCCGGCGTGCTGCATGATGTAGCGGAAGATCAACTCGCCCTCGCGTCCCGCGTCGCAGGCGTTGATCACGCCCGTGACGTCCTTGCGCTTGAGCAGTTTCAGCAGCACCTTGAGCCGGTCCTCGGTGCGCTCGATCGGCTTCAAGTCGAAGTGCGGCGGGATCACCGGCAGGTTCGCGAAGGACCATTTTCCGCGTTTCACCTCCACGCCTTCCGGGGCGATGAGTTCGAGCAAATGGCCGACCGCCGACGACAGCACGTACTCCTCGCTCTCGAAATAATCGCCGTGGCGGGTGAAGCCGCTCAATGCCCGGGCAATGTCGGTGGCGACGGAAGGTTTCTCGGCAATGATGAGTTTTTTGGTCATAGTGTGTTTGGGCTTGCGCGTGCGGACACAACAAATAGTGCTCTACACCCCACAGCAAGCCGCAGCATGATAAGTGCAAACCGGATGGCGAAGCAAGGAGACACGGCGACGCACCGTGACAAAGTTCGGCGAAACAGAGACTTAAACCGCTCTAACCGCCTCAGTGCATAAGCAATTGCGCGCGGTCGGAGAGCAACTCTTCCAGAATGAGCGAATCGATCGAGTGCTGCTGGCTCCACAGCACCATCAACACGATCACCTTGAGCTTCTCTATGCTGACGCTGTCCTCGGACAAGGCCATGGCGCGTTCGATGATGATCTCGCGCAGCAGCGGCGTAAGCACCTTGGCCTCTTCCAGAAACGCGAGGAAACCGCGCCCTTCGACGCCCAGTTTGGTTGCCTCCACCTCGGCGTAGCCGCGAAACGCCGTGCTTTGCGCAAGAGAATCGGGAAGCGTGGTGGTTTCCGTGGCAGAAAGTCCCTGCAGCCAGACGAGCGCATCGCTGATGTCGTCGTGCTCGAAGCCGGCGGCGCTAAGCTTGCGCGCCAGCGCATCTTGATCGGGATAGAGGTCGGACTGGTAGTAGTTTTCGAACAGGTAGACGAGTATGTCGAACATTCTTATGGGCGGCCTCTTAGAACTTGTCGCGGTATGAGGGGATAGCTTCCCTCATACTCTCTGATATTGCCCGCCGGGGAGGCTCGCGACCTTGCCGTCGAGCTCGAGTTGCAGCAGCATGGCCGATACCACGCCAGCCGTCAAGCCGCTTCTCGCGCACAACGTGTCTATGTCACAGACATCGTAACCGAGATGCGCGAGCAGGCCCGATGCGGCCGGACCCCCACGGTCCGGCGCCGCGAACGTCCCGGCCACACCGAGTTCCTGCAGAACATCCTGTGCGCTTTCGACCAGCTTCGCGCCTTGCTTGATGAGCGCGTGGCAGCCCTTGGAATGCGGTGAATGGATCGATCCGGGTATGGCGAACACGTCGCGTCCCTGTTCTGCGGCGAGGCGCGCGGTGATCAGCGAGCCCGACGCGAGGGCCGCCTCCACCACGAGACAGCCGCGCGCGAGGCCGGAAATGACCCGGTTGCGCCGCGGAAAATTGCCGCCATGCGGTGGGGTCCCCAGCGCGAATTCGCTGACTATCAGTCCTTCGTGCGCGATGCGCTCGCCCAGCGCGTGATTGCGCTGCGGATAGAGCAGATCGGCCCCGGTGCCGAGCACCGCAATGGTCGAGCCCGCCGCATCCAGGCCGCCGCGATGCGCCGCGGCGTCTATGCCCAGCGCCAATCCGCTGATGATGGTGAGGCCGGCCGAACTGAAAGCGCGGGCAAACTGTTCCGCGTTGCTTGTTCCCTGGGGCGTGGCGTTGCGGCTGCCGACCACGGCGAGGCCGGGACGCTCGAGCAACGCGCGCCGGCCGCGCAAATACAGCAGCGCCGGCGGATCCGGGGTCTCGAGCAGCGCCGGCGGATAGTCGCTGTCGGCGAGGGTGAGGACGGCGTGGTTTTCGGCGGCTGCCCATTCGAGGGCGGCGTCGACCGCCGGGGAATCAACATCGGACAATATGCGCGCTGCGACTTCGGCGGAAACGACGCGCGCGAGCGCACTGCGGCCCGCGGCCAGAATATGCTGCGGCAGGCCAAACGCGGAGAGGAGTTTCCTCAGGCTCTGACCGCCCAGGCCCGGTACGAGACTGAGCCTGAGCCACGCGGCCAGATCAGCGTCGTGCTGCATGGTGTTGCGGGCGTGCGGCCAATGCGCTAGGTTTGCCGGATGGATTCCCGTTCAGCTTGAGCGGACCCGTCAGGGAGTGGTCACCACATCGCCGAGCAGGACCGGTCGGCTGGCCGACATCACCAGGGCGTAGGAAACCCGGTCAAAGGTGCGGAATACGAAAACCAGACCGTAGCGCTCATCCGGCAGTTTGGCCGTTTCTTTGTCGGGCGACTTGCGGCTGAATATGTCGCTCATGGTTCGGTTGTACCAGGGAACGTCGCTGACCTTTCCGGCGTTCTTGCGCGGGTCCTTGTCCTCTACCGTGCGCCCGAGGCGCAACAAGGCGAGCACATGGCCAGGCTCGAGTCCATCGCTGCTGCCTTTGTTGAGCGTAACCACGTTTTGCGGTCCGGTCTCGCGCAGTCCGCCGCGGGTGGCGATGATATTCCCCTGGATCAGCGCCGCGGGCGCATGCGGCGCGTAGCTATTGAGCACCAGCGGTCCGGCCGCGATCAGGCGATCGCCCTTGCCTATCTCCTGCTGCGCGGCGAAAATTCGTATGGTCGCGGGGTCGCCGCTCCGGGTCACCCGGCTGTCACCGAGGAACACCGCCTCATAGCCCAGGGTCTTCTGGCTCTGCGGATCGACCAGCGGCTTTCCCGGGCGATAGATCTGCCACAGGCTGTCCGGCTTCGCATCCTTGATGCCGCTGACATAGGCAACGTCGCCCGACCCCAGAAAAACGCGGTCCGCCTGCGCGGCGATGATGCGCGGCGCGTTGTCCAGGCCGTCCGGTTCGATCACCAGGGGCCGCGACAGGAAAGGTTCGATGATCCTGGGCGGTATGCTCGGAACAGCCTGCTTGCTGGTGTCCTCGGCGCGCACGTGCGGCGACAGCTTGACCGTCTCGCCCATCTCGATCTTGAGTTCGGGCTGCCCCTTGGAGCGGTCCAGCACGATCACGTCTCCAGGATAGATCAAGTACGGGTTCTTGAGCTGGTCCTGGTTCAGTTTCCACATTTCCGGCCAGCGCCACGGATCCTTGAGAAACTTCGCGGCTATGCTCCACAAGGTGTCGCCGGGAACCACTACATGGCGGTCGGGGGCGTTGTCCTGCAGCCCGGCGTCCGCGCGTTGCTGGGCCATGAGGGGCGGGGTCGCCATCGCCGCGGCGAGCATTGCGACTATGATAAACTTGCGCATAGGAGCCTCGAACCTATCCAAAATAGAGGGCTGAATCGTTTAAAGTCTAGCACGCTTTGTATAGACTTCATTAAATTTAGCACCTAATCCGTTCAATTAGCAAGTTTTTATGTCCCGCCTTCATATCCTGCGCTACCCCGATGCCCGCTTGCACAAAATCGCCGTGCCCGTCGCAAAGCTAGACGACGGCATACGCAGCTTAGTCGCCGACATGGCCGAAACCATGTATGCCGCGCCCGGCGTGGGCCTGGCCGCCACCCAGGTGGACGTGCATGTGCAGGTGATCGTCATCGACGCATCGGATACCCGCGACCAACTGCTGACGCTGATCAACCCCGAGATCGTGGCCGCCATGGGCGTAGCCGATTGCGAAGAAGGCTGCCTGTCGGTGCCCGGCATTTATGAAAAAATCGCGCGCGCCGAGCATATCGTCGTGCGCGCCCTGGGGCTGGACGGCCAGCAGTTCACCATGGAGGCGGAGGGCCTGCTCGCCGTGTGCATCCAGCATGAGATGGACCATCTGCAAGGCCGGGTGTTCGTCGAGTATCTGTCGCGCCTCAAGCAGACCCGCATCCGCTCCAAGATGCTGAAGCAGCAGCGCCAGAGCGCCTGATTCCCTCGGACCGCCCGATGCGCCTCATTTTCGCCGGCACTCCCGAGTTCGCCGCGCGCGCCCTAGCCGCGTTGCACGGCGCGGGACACGAAATCGCCCTGGTGCTGACTCAGCCCGACAGGCCGGTTGGCCGCGGACTTAAGCTCCTGCCCGGCGCGGTGAAATCGCTGGCGCTCGCGCGTGGCCTCAAGGTATATCAGCCCGCCAGTTTGAGAGATGCACAGGCGCAGGAAACACTGCGCGCGGCAGACGCGGGTCTCATGGTGGTTGCGGCCTACGGCCTGATACTGCCGGAGGCGGTGCTGTCGCTTGCGCGTTTCGGGGCAATCAATATCCACGCTTCGCTGCTGCCGCGCTGGCGCGGTGCGGCGCCGATTCAGCGCGCCATCCTCGCCGGCGACACGCACACCGGGATCTCGATCATGCAGATGGACCGGGGCCTGGATACCGGCCCGCTACTCGCCGCCGAATCGATTCCTATCGAACCCGGCGACACCGGCGCGAGCCTGCACGATAAGCTAGCCGAACTCGGCGCGCACCTGATCGTGAGCGCGCTCGCCCGGCGAGCCCGCGGCCAGCTTCATCCCCAGCCCCAGGGGGAGGTCGGCGCGAACTATGCTGCCAAAATCGCCAAGGCCGAAGCCCAAATCGACTGGGGCGAGGCTGCGACCTCGATCGAACGCAAGGTGCGCGCGTTCTACCCCCTGCCCGGCGCATCCACGCTGGCCGGAAACACGGCGCTGAAGATCTGGCGTGCCCAGACAGACCAGGCGGTAGGCGCGCCGGGAACCATACTGGAGGCCGGCCCCCGGGGTATCGTTGTCGCCTGCGGTGCCGGGTCGCTCAGGGTGCTGGAACTGCAGCGCGCCGGCGGCAAGCGCCTGGCGGCGGCGCAGTTCCTCGCCGGCTTCCCGCTCGCCGCGGGCGAGCGGCTTGAATCTTTTCCGAAGACCACCATCTAACCGTCTCAACATCAACCGTTACAGGGGAATCCAGGATGTTCGGCAACTGGCTCAAAACCACGATCCTGATGGCCGGCATCGTGGCGCTGTTTGGCGTCGTCGGTGCCGCAATCGGCGGCGCAAACGGCATGCTGCTCGCGCTCGCGCTCGGCGGCGCGATGAACCTGTTCGCCTACTGGTTCTCCGACAAGATGGTGCTGCGCATGTACAACGCGCAGGAAGTCGACGCGGCGAGCGCGCCGCAGTTCTACAGTGTGGTGCAGGAATTGGCGCAGCGCGCCGGCCTGCCCATGCCGCGGGTTTATCTGATCGACGAAGCCCAGCCCAATGCGTTTGCCACCGGACGCAACCCCGAGCATGCCGCGGTGGCCGCGACCAGCGGCATCCTGCAGCTGTTGTCGGCGCGCGAATTGCGCGGGGTGATGGCGCACGAACTCACTCACGTGAAGCACCGCGACATCCTGATTTCCACCATCGCTGCCATCATGGCCGGTGCGATCTCCTCCATCGCCCAATTCGACTTCCTGTTCGGCGGACGCGGCGATGGCGAACGCGCCAATCCGGTCGTCGGGCTGATCGTGATGATACTCGCGCCGATCGCGGCGATGCTGATCCAGATGGCGATCTCGCGCGCGCGCGAATTCGAGGCGGACCGCGGCGGCGCCGAAATTTCCGGCGACCCGAATGCGCTCGCCGACGCCCTGCAAAAGATGGAGCGTTACGCCAAGGGGCTGCCTATGATCGCCGCCGAGGAGCATCCGGCGACGGCGCAGATGATGATCATCAACCCGCTCTCGGGCACAGGCATGCAGAACCTGTTCAGCACCCACCCAGCGACCGAGGAGCGCATCGCTCGCTTGCGCGCAATGGCCTGAATCGCCAAGCCGGTTCTCTCCGGCCCCGCCACAGTGTAGGATGCGGGGCTCATCGATCACCGGCGCGGCATTGCGGCCACTAGAAGCTGCGATACCGCTTATTCCCTTGTCCAGATCAGCAAATTTAGAACTCGCGCTTTACGCCGCCGGCGACGCCGTGGCGCAGGTGCGCGCCGGTCGCAGCCTGTCTGAAGCGCTCCCGGGCCCGGAGGCGGAGCCCACCTTAAGCGCGGCGGTGCAGGATCTCGCCTATGGCACGTTGCGCAACTTGGGCCTGCTCGACGCGCTGCTCGCCCAGTTGCTGCACAAACCGGTCAAACCGGCCCTGCATGCTTTGCTTCTGGCCGCCCTGTATCAGTTGCGCGCGCGCCCGCGCGCCAGCCATACCACGGTGGATCAGGCCGTGCGCGCCGTATCCCGTCTGGAGCCTGCGGCCAAAGGCCTGGCCAACGCCGTGCTGCGCAATTATCTGCGCGAGGCGGACGCGCTCGTTGCGCGCTGCGACTCCGAAGCCGCGCATTATTCCTACCCGCAGTGGTGGATAGACCGCGTGCGCGCCGCCTGGCCGCAACGCTGGGAATCGGTGCTCAACGCCGGCAACTTGCGCCCGCCGATGACCCTGCGCGTCAACCCCCGCCACCTCACGCCGGAACAATACCTGGCCAGGCTGGGCGAGAGCGGCATCAACGCGGAGCGCATCGGCGCGCAGGCGGTCATGCTCGAGCGCCCGCTGCCGATAGAAGCGCTGCCCGGTTTCTCCACGGGCGAAGTATCGGTGCAGGACGCCGGCGCCCAGCTCGCGGCCCCGCTGCTGGACGCGGGACCCGGCATGCGGGTGCTCGATGCCTGCGCTGCGCCCGGCGGCAAGACCGGGCATATCCTGGAACTTGCCGATTGCACGCTCACGGCGCTCGATAGCGACCCGGCGCGCCTGCAACGCGTGCGCGACAACCTGACGCGCCTCGGCTTTTCGGCGCGCATCGTCCGCGGCGATTGCGCCTCGCCGGCGGCATGGTCCGACGGCGGCCTGTTCGAGCGCATCCTGCTCGATGCGCCGTGCACCGCCTCCGGCGTGGTCAAGCGCCATCCCGACATTAAATGGCTGCGGCGCGAAAGCGACATCGCGCAGCTGGCCGCGCAGCAGGGCCGGATGCTGGACGCGCTGTGGCGGCTGTTGGCGCCGGGTGGTAAATTGCTGTATGCGACGTGTTCGGTGTTTCCGCAGGAAAACGCAAAAACAGTTGACGCCTTCCTCGCGCGCACCGCTGACGCTTGCCGCCCGCCGCTCCCCGGGCTCGACGCCGGACAATTGCTGCCCGACGCGCGGCATGACGGGTTTTTCTATGCGCTTCTGGAAAAATGCTAGGCGGCCGTTGTCGAACCGCCGAAACGGCACCCGGTCCAGTGGAGCATGCGGGGACAGCTCCCCTGGTTCTGCGATGAACACCAGAGCATGAATCTGCGGTGGTTCGCTACGCTGCTGCTCGCACTCGCGCTAGCCTGGACGGCGCCGGCGCAGGCCGAGAAGATCGCAATCGACCATATTTCGCTCGAGGGCAGCGACGAGGGTTACGCCCTGGACGCCGACTTCGAAATCGAACTGAGCCCGCGGCTCGAGGACGCCATCAACAAGGGCGTAGCGTTGTACTTCGAAGTCGAATTCGAGCTGACGCGCAGACGCTGGTACTGGTTTGACGAGCATCCGGTCAGCCGGCAATTGATGCTGCGCCTGTACTACCACGCGCTCACGCGCCAATACCGCGTTTCGAGCGGCGCCCTGTATCAAAGCTTTTCCACCCTGCCCGATGCGCTGCGCCTGCTGTCGCGGGTGCGTTCCTGGCAGGTGCTGGAGCGCAAGCAGGTGGACGCCGGCACCGACTACCAGGCGGCGTTGCGCATGCGCCTCGACGTGAACCAGCTGCCCAAACCGTTCCAGGTGAATGCGCTCACCAGCCGGGAATGGAACCTCGCCTCCGAATGGCGGCGCTGGCCTTTCAGGGTCAAGGCGCCGGTGACGGAGAAGTCGCCGCAATGAAATACGTGCTCATATTCGGCGTGGCGCTGGGCGCGGTCCTGCTGTTCCTGCTGGCTGCCGCGAGCGGAAACACCGCGATGTTTTCGCGCCACTACGCGCTGCTGCTCGGCCTGAACGCGGCACTGGCCGCGGCGCTGCTCGCGTTGATCGGCTATCAGCTGTGGGTGCTCACGGCGAAGCTGCGCACGAAGGTCTTCGGCTCGCGTCTGACGCTGCGCTTTCTGCTGATGTTTCTGCCCATGGTCATCGTGCCCGGCGGCCTGGTATACGTAGTGTCGCTGCAGTTCATGGCGAAAAGCATCGAATCCTGGTTCGACGTGCGCGTCGACAACGCGCTCGAGGGCGGCCTCAACCTTGGCCGCACCGCGCTTGATCTGTTGCTCACCGAACTCAACGACAAAGCGCACCGCATGGCGCTGGACCTGTCCGACAAGCCGCCTGCGCGGCAGGTGGTGCTGCTCGACCGGCTGCGCGAACAGGCCGGCATCGACGAGGCGCTGCTGTTGTCCTCCAGCGGCAACGTCATCGCCAGCGCAAGAAAGGGCGTGGGCAAGCTCCTGCCCGATCTGCCCAACACGATGATTCAGCGGCAGGCGCGGCAAAACCGCGGTTACTCCGCGCTCGAAGGCGCGCCCGACAAGGGACTGAGCCTGCGCGTGCTGGTGCCGGTGGCCGCGCTCAGCATCGCCGAGGACGAGCGCTTGCTGCAATTGCTGCAACGGGTGCCCCCCACGCTCGCAAGGGACGCCGAAGCGGTACAGGAGGTGTACCGCGATTACAAAGAACTTTCGCTGTCGCGCCAGGGATTGAAGGAAATTTACATCCTCACGCTGACGCTGACACTGCTGCTGACGCTGTTCTCCGCCACCGCGCTCGCCTTCCTGCTTTCGGCGCGCCTGTCGGAACCATTGGCGCTGCTCGCCGCGGGTACTCAGGCGGTGGCGCGGGGCGACTACAGCCGCCGCGCGCAGGTCACCAGCAGCGATGAACTGGGCATACTCACGCAATCGTTCAACAGCATGACCGAGCAGCTGGACGATGCGCGCAGCGTGGCCGAATCGCACCGCGCCGAACTCGAAACGGCCAAGGCTTACCTGGAGAACATCCTCGCCAATTTGTCCGCCGGCGTGCTGGTGTTGGACGAACGATTGCGCCTGGGAACGGTGAATCACGGAGCCGGCGCCATCCTTCAGGAAACGTTCGAGGGATTGAAGGGCCAAACCCTCGCCGACTGGCCGCGGCTGCAGCCGCTGGCGCGCGCCATCGTCGAGGGTTTCAGGCAGCACGGCACGGACACCTGGCAACAGCAGCTGGAACTCGCCGAGCGCATGCTGCTGGTGCGCGGCTCCGTTCTGCCGCGCGCGAGCGGCGGCGGCTACGTGGTCGTGTTCGACGACGTCACCAATCTGGTCCAGGCGCAGCGCGCTACCGCCTGGGGCGAAGTGGCGCGGCGTCTGGCGCACGAAATCAAGAACCCGCTTACGCCGATTCAGCTCTCGGCCGAACGGCTGCAGGCGAAGCTCGCCAACAAGCTCGCGCCCGAAGATGCGGCCACGCTCAATCGCGCCACCGAAACCATAGTCAATCAGGTCGCCGCGATGAAGGGGATGGTGGACGACTTCGGCGAGTACGCGCGCACACCTGCGCCGAGTCTGCAAGCGCTGGACCTGAACGCGCTGGTGCGCGAGGTGCTCGGCCTGTACGAGCACGCCGGCGCCCTGGTACGGCCCACGCTGCAGGCTGTGCTGCCGCCGGTGGCCGGCGATCCGACGCAACTGCGCCAGGTGATACACAATCTGCTGCAAAACGCCCAGGACGCACTCGCCGGCCGCATCGACCCCCACATCGAAGTCCAAACCGAGCGCGCGGGCAACCAGGCCTGCCTTAGAATCAGCGACAACGGCTGCGGCTTTCCCGAGGCCATCATGGCCCACGCGTTCGAGCCCTACGTCACCACCAAGCCCAGAGGGACCGGGCTGGGGCTGGCGATTGTGAAAAAAATCATCGATGAACACCATGGAGCGATCAAGGTGGAAAACCTCCCGATACAGGGCGCCTGCGTCAGCATCATGCTGCCGCTGTTAGCCAAATCCGCGCAGGCAGCCTGATGCCCCAGATACTGGTCGTCGACGACGAGATCGGCATCCGCGAGCTGCTGTCGGAGATCCTTGCCGACGAGGGCCACACGGTGCAATTGGCGGAAAACGCCGCGCGCGCGCGCGCGCTGCGCAGCGCGGGGCGCCCCGACCTGGTGCTGCTCGACATCTGGATGCCCGATGCCGACGGCATCACCCTGCTCAAGGAATGGGCCGCGAACGGTCAACTCACCATGCCGGTGGTCATGATGTCCGGACACGGCACCATCGAAACCGCGGTGGAGGCGACCCGCATCGGGGCCATCGATTTTCTGGAAAAGCCGATTGCGCTGCAAAAGCTGCTGGCCACGGTGAAGCGCGCGCTGAGGAACGGCGGCAGCCAGCCGCAGGCCGGACTCACGCTGCTCAGCCTGGGCCGCTCGGCAGTGCTTGCCGATCTGCGCAAGCGCCTGACCCAAATCGCCGCCATGTCGGTACCGGTGCTGCTGCGCGGCGAGCCCGGCGTCATGCCCGAGCTGTTCGCGCGCTACCTGCACCAGCCCAATACGCCCTGGGTGGTGGCAGGCACGGCGCTAGCCGACGCGCCGCACGATTTGCTGGCGCAGGCTGCCAATGGCCTGATATTCGTCGAAGAGCTCGCGCTGCTCAGCCGGGCACAGCAAAAGAACCTGGCGGCCATCCTCGGCAAGCAGGAAAAGGTCCGCGTCGTCGCGTTCACGGCCGAAGAACCGGCGCACCTGATTGGTGAGCTCGGTTTCGACGCCAGCCTGCTGGCGCGACTGTCGGAACTGTCGCTGGTGCTCCCTGCGCTGCGCGAGCACGCCGAAGACATTCCCGACATCGCATGCATCCTGCTGGCGCAGTTGGTGGAGGCGAGGAATTGCCCGCCGCGGCATTTTTCCACCGCGGCGCTCAATGCCCTGCGCCAGTTCCATTGGCCGCGCAACTTGCAGGATCTGGAGGGCGCGGTGAAGAACCTGGCGCTCACTGCGCTGGAGGAGGAAATCGGCGCCGCCGACGTGGGGCGGGTGTCGGCCCAGTTCCATCCCGTTGCGGACACCCAGATCGACCTGCCGCTGGAACTACCGCTGCGCGAGGCGCGCGAGGCGTTCGAACGCGCCTATTTCGAACAGCTGCTGGCGCGCGAAGGCGGTTCGATCGCGCGCGTGGCCGAGAAAAGCGGCGTCGAGCGCACCCATCTGTACCGCAAGCTCAAGGCCCTGGGGATCACTGCGGGAAAGAAAGAAGAATAAATGGCCGTTTCTGGACTGGCGAAACCGCCGCTAACTTGGGCGAGCCTGAGCAAAGGCAAGCCCGCAATTTGCGGCGCGCTCCAGACTTCGGCTTTGCGCCGCACCAAAAAGGCATAAAATGCGGCCCATCCGCCATCAATCTTCCGCTTGGGTGCGGCAGCGACGCGGGCGCCACGGACGGAACTCAAAGGTGCAAAGTTGAAAATCATTATCCTCGGTGCGGGCCAGGTCGGCACCAGCGTGGCTGAAAGCCTGGTGTCCGAAGCCAACGACATCACCGTGGTCGACATCGACGGCCCGCGCCTGCGCCTGTTGCAGGATAGGCTGGATCTGCGCACCATCACCGGCAGCGCGGCGCACCCGTCGGTCCTGAAAAGCGCGGGCATCGAGGATGCGGACATGCTGATCGCGGTGACGCACAGCGACGAAATCAACCTGGTCGCATGCAAGATCGCGGCGCACCAGTACAACGTTCCGACACGCATCGCGCGCATCCGCGCGCCGCAGTACCTGGCCAACGAGCAATTGTTCGCGCCCGACTGCTTCGCCGTGGACTACGCCATCTGCCCGGAACAGCTGATCACCGATTACCTGGTGAAGCTGGTGCAGTTCCCCGAGGCGCTGCAGGTGCTGGAATTCGCCGACGGCCGCGTCAGCCTGGTGGCGGTGCGCGCGTTCGAAGGCGGACCGCTGGTCGGCCACCAGCTGCAGGACATACGCCAGCACATACCCAATGTCGACGTGCGCGTCGCCGCGATTTTCCGCGGCGACCGGCCGATCGTGCCCGAGGGCACGACGGTGGTCGAAGTCGGCGATGAAGTGTTCTGTCTCGCCGCCAGCGGAAATATCCGCAAGGTGATGAAGGAGCTGCGCCGCATGGACAAACCCGCGCATCGCATCATGATCGCCGGCGGGGGCAACATCGGGCTGCGGCTGGCGCGCGCGCTCGAGAGCGACTATACGGTCAAGATCGTCGAGCACAACAAGCGCCGCTGCGAGGAGTTGTCGACGCGGCTGGACAAGGCGCTGGTGCTGCAGGGCGATGTGACCGATGAATCGCTGCTCGAAGCCGAAAACGTCGAGGAAATGGATCTGTTCGTCGCCGTCACCAACGACGACGAGAACAACATCATGAGCTGCCTGCTCGCCAAGCGCATGGGGGCCCGCCGCGTCGTGGCCCTGATCAACCGGCGCTCGTACGTCGA